>Ga0256845_1000368_pt1 | contig 43287 bp, 45 predicted proteins | sample RiftiametaG_FD_189101 | JGI IMG/M metagenome (GOLD analysis project Ga0256845, IMG submission 189101) | Tube worm associated microbial communities from hydrothermal vent at the East Pacific Rise, Pacific Ocean - Riftia | ecosystem: Host-associated > Annelida > Integument > Unclassified ...
GTGTTTTTAACATTATTGTTTACCTATTACTCACGTCATTATTACTTTGTATTTTTGAGATTGCATTTGCCTCATAGTAGTTATTCATCACCTCTAGTGAAATATCACCATTTCGATAATGTCCTACAATTCTTTCAATCTTGAGAGCCTCCTTTCTTAGATATTCAACAAACTCTTTTTCAACAGTCGACATATAACTCGCAATAGTATTGTCGAATGGTATCTCTAAGAAGTCACCTTCATATAATATTTTACTATCTATAAAATAGACAAAGCTCTGTCCTTTAGCGTGAGAATTCTTAGGAATGTGAAATTGCATTCCCTCTAAGACCTCTTTATGCTTAATCGTACGGAACCTAAAAGAACCTATGTCTTGTTTAAATCCAGGGAAAGCCTTAATTGCATCTATACTATATGCATCGGCTAGTATTGGGATATTTCGGTTAGAGTAAGCCCTTAGTCCTCGAATATGATCGCTGTGCGGGTGAGTAATATAAACCGACTTGATGATTTTTTGTGGAAAAAATTTCTCTAATAAATTAATGACCGATTCAGACACTTTATCTGAGCCAGGCGCGCCAAATACTCTAAGGCCATTATTGTTGACTTTAACCAATACATTGCGATCAAAATTAACATTACCAATAATGTATATATCTTTTGTTATTTTTTCAAAAGACAATTCGTTGGCTATGCGTTCGATGACCAAACCGTAACCGCTTGGTATCTTTAACTTCTCGTCTTCGATTCCAGAGATCTTTGCAAAGTTTTTGATAGTATATTGAAAGGGCCGATTGAACCGTTTGCCTTCTACTTGGCTCGCAATCTCAAAGTTGTTAATGTTTGAATAATTCTTGTAGTGAAGCTCGGCAAATGGCTGATTTTCGTCCCCAGAATAATGGTGGATCGATAGAAGTTGAATAGGCTCGTTTCGAAAAACATAGTCTATTCGTTCGATCTTACTACCTGAAATCGTCTTTGTAGAATTGCTCGTTGGCGAAATGAATTGGGATACAATCGTTTTTGACTTACCATCTTTGAAGTTGATTTTTAGTTCTTTCATTGAGTTTTCTATCAAAGGCTTAACGGCAAAGAAACCAACAATCGAGTCAATTTCTTCGACTTCTCTTTCGAATGCTTTCTCATCTCTTGAAAAAACTTGTTTTCCATACAATACGCCATTCACATCATATCGGACACTTTGTACATCATTTTGATATTCGTTTGTCTCGAATAAAAAACCTCCGGGAAAGCCACCTCTTTTAGTCTGAGTGAAAAAATTTTGTTTCGCTAAATCAACATCGGTAGTTTGCTGGCGATAAGCCTTTGTTGGATGATTAAAATCATAACTCTGCGGCCCAAAAGAACTAGATTTTCGAAAAGTGATGGTGTAATGCTGGATTCGACTTGTGTCTTCATAATGCTCTTGTAAGCGACTCATAAACTCATCTTTAGTTAAAGCGTTGGTGGTGAGGCTGTATAGCAATGTGAGTATCAACAAGCCAGTGTTCAATAGTTTCATAAGAGTTCCTTCATTAATCAGCTGTTTAAATTCAATAACATTACCAAGCTAAGGTAAATTAAAATTCTTAGTATTGCTTTTTATTTCTTGTAGAGCCAGTACAGGCCTTGTATTGCTGTTGTAGGAAACGCTGTTTCATGACTCGCTTCTGGAATAATCATTAATTTGGTTTTGAGCCTTGGTTGGTTCCATGCTAATAGTCTTGAATGGAACTCGATAGCGTCCTTCACCATATCATTATGACCGTTCTTTTTTGTTTCCAGTTCACCGACAGCAATAAATACATTTGCAGCAATCGTGCTCTTTTTATTGGGCACTTTTGATTCAAGGTCAAAAATCATTCTTTGATCCCACCAATACGAAGGGCTGCCTAAAACATAGTTTTTAAACATCGAAGGATTATTCAGTAAAATATAAGTCCCAAACAAACCGCCAAATGAATTGCCAACGAAGGTTCTATCAAAAGGGTCGGCTCTATAATTTTTCTCAATGTAGGAGAAAACATCCTTTTCAATAAAATCCATGTGCTCACGTGCTTGACCTGTTAACATTCGCCAGTTTTTATCATGGGACGGAGTGTAATCTCGCTCTCGGTTTGAGCTACCATGTGAACCTTTTGAATATGAGATACCCGCAATGATCGATTCTTCCATCTTTCCAAAATTCATAGGAAAGCGGGTTGCCCCTGATACGATTTGAAAGGCGTACCAGGCATCCGTTAAGTATATTACGGGATATTTATTTTGTTCATTCACTCTATATGAGCGTGGTAATTTAATAAACAATGGATAAGTTCGTTGGCTTACAGAATCTTGAACATCTATAATATGGCTTCGAGGGGTTTTAAATGCGACTTGCTCTGTAGCTAAACAAGGAGCTGAATCGTGGGTAACTTGAATCAAAGCGAGGGCTAGAATATATTTAAACATTTTTTATCCATAGTTTTATGAGCGCAGCCATACCTAAGTCTGGTCGCGACTCAATTAAGTTTTAATCTGAAGTGAAAATTTATTAGTGTATTTTAAGTGCTATATGAATACTAACTAGAAAGTTAGTACCTGATTTGGATTAATTCTTTTTTCTCCTTTAAGTATCTCAAGATGAAGATGGGGTCCGTTAGTTTTCCCTGTATTTCCAGTCAAACCTAATACCTGACCAGCTGAGATTTTTTCGTTTTTATTAACATCAAAACTTTTTAGATGAGCGTAAAGGCTCAAATAGCCATCAGCGTGTTTAACCACCACCACTTTACCGTAATTTTTATGTAAGCTGGTCGAGTCCGCCACAGTCACCACTCCAGATCTAACAGCATAGACAGGTGTACTTATGGCTGCTTTTAGATCGATACCGCCATGAGATACATTATTTCTAAAAGAATTAATAGCGCCATAGGGCGATGTGACATTTATATTCTTTAGAGGCATTTGCCAGCTTTTAATATTATTAACAAAGCCTTCTACATAATTAGCCGATAGCACGTTCATCGAAACACCGGTTAATATCATCAAGATTGCAGTCAACAACAATTGTTTGCGGTTAGCAAGTTTAGATTCATGGTTCATGATTGCTTTTAATCGTGTATGGTAAAATGACACGCCTGTTTCTGGATTACTAAAATGAGCTGCTAGCGGCTGTTCTTTAACGCCAACAGAGTGTTTCAAACACTTCAACATTGCCTCCGCATAACTTTTCCGTAGGTTAATATCAGAAACCTGGCTCAGCACATCTTTATCACAGCGTAACTCAATCGCATTAATGTAGTGACGCTCCAATCGTTTAAAAATCGGGTTGAAACTAATAAGTTGCGCAGTTAGTTTAACTAATATCAACCACCTGTGATCTTGTCGCTCTATATGATTTAGCTCGTGGTCAATCAGTAGTTTGAGTTGCGGTTTTGGCAGTTTCAGAATAAATCGCGGCAAAATCAAATAAGCATTGAAAAAACCGAAGGAAAAAGGAGATATATTATCATCAGTTAACTTAATTTTTACCTTGTGTTTTTTGAGCAGCGAGCTTTGTTTTTCAGTGAAAATGTCGCCTAATTCAACCTGCTCACTCTTTAATATAATTTGCCGAGTCTTAAGTAACCCCAACCCAAACTGAATAAGTCCTTTGAAACTGAATAATGCCAACCCAGCAATCATACAATACTCAACTACATCCAATTCTAGATTTGTAATTTGAACTACCTTTGTTTGAACTATCTGTACAACGCTGGTAAAGACGTTGTTTGTTTGTAAAACCTCTGGCAGTGAGATTGTTTGTTCAAGGGCCGGCAGTGGTAATAAAGGAAGAAAGCAGACGCAAAAGCTAATCAACCAAAATTCAGGGCTTGTGCTTATCGACCAATTTTTGCGGTATGTGAAGTTTGCGAATAGAAATACAAAAGTACTCCAAACAATAAAGAAAAGTAATGTTACTAAAAAGGTCATCAGCTTTTTCCTTCCTTAGATAATTTCTCTAACATTTTTTCCAGTTCTTTAATTTCAGACTTGTCTATTAATTTACTGTCGGCAAACATGGCAACTGGCAATGGACTGTCAAGCTCCAAGATACGAGAAGCGAAGTCTATAGCGAAATTAGCAAGAACTCTCACTTTATCAAGCTTGGTCGTATATGATTTTTTGTTGCCAATCGTTTCAATTAATACAAATTCTTTTTGGCCCATTCGTTCAAGGGTTTTCCTAGTTGTCGAATAACTCCACTCAAAATTCTCCGCAATTGCATTGTGCAGTTCACGAGCCGTGCAAGGCTGCTTTTTCCAAAGCAGTTTCAAAAACTCAAGTTCTGGCGCAGTTGGTTGATTCACAATGGAGAGCCTTTATTATTAATTTCGGCAATTGTGCGACAAGTGCCGCATTTTTGCAAGCTTTATCTGCGGCATTTGTCGCAGGCAAACAAAAAAACCTTTTAATAATTGAAAATACAAAATTTTCAATTTGCTATTTTAGGTCTAGAATTCCGCGAATTAAGACTAACATGACAATATTAAATACAGCCGCGAGCTATTTATTATGCCGTTAAATGTGAAATGCTCATTTGTTGGAATACACATAGAACAAGAATAATGTTCAAACGACTTCGTCCAATTAGGAGTGGCTGTCATACCTTGCCAAACTGACTAGTGAAAATGTTGTAACAGTAGCCCTAAGTGGATTATATCAATATCTCATAAAACGACCGTTTGTTGAGACTATCTAAAAGCAATAATTAGTTGTCTAGAAGTACGTCATTGACGTATAATCAATTGAATGTTTTATTTGGGAGGTTTGAATATGAATAATGAGATTAATGATGCTCGATCTCAAGCTGGATTATCACAAGTTGAATTTGCTCAAGCATTACATATATCTGTACGAACATTACAAGAGTGGGAACAAAATAGAAGAACACCTTCAGGTTCAGCTCGTGCGCTAATCAAAATTGCCATAAGACACCCCGAAATTATTCGGGAGAGTTTTGATATCCAGCACAGTAAGCAATTAGAAGCGGCTAAAATGCTTGATAAAATGACCAGTCATATTCTAGCCAGCAATGAAATTCCTTTTTCAGACTTAATTCTTGATTGGTATAGAGAGGGATTTGAGTGCCAATCAGTACCACAACCGAAAGATGATGATGAATTACGCATTGTTCTTAAAGCAAGTATATTGGAACGATTAGCTGAAGTGCTCAATTCACCGCCACATAATGAACATCAGCAACCGCCTCAATGGTGCAAAAAAATAGGAGCATTGAGTAAACCTGTAAAGTTACAGAGTGATAGGCTGCTAGAAGATGAGCAATATTGTGAGGCATTTCAAAAACGAAATTTATTCGTTGTTAGTAATTTTATGTTTTTTATTTAAGGGAATTAGATGTCAAAAAAATATTATGATGCAGGAAATGGCTCACTTTCGAAGCTTGTTATTGAAAAAGCCTTAAAGCGACTAGCTGAACTGCTTAAAGAGAAAAATAAGCGCGTGGAACTTGTCGCTGCTGGCGGTGTAATCAGTGTTTTGATTTTTGGTAGTCGGCACATGACACGAGATATCGATGTCATCATTCCCCAAAAAGATAAACAACTAATTGAGGATTTAGTCAACCAAGTTGCTGGTGAGCAGAACTTACCTAAAGGAAAACATGCTTGGCTTAACGATGGTGTGTCATTTTTTGGATTGCAAACTAAAAGCAATCAAAAGGTTTTTAGTCACCCAAACTTAATCGTTTATACCGCAAGTTGGCATGAGTTGCTTGGGATGAAACTGAGTGGAGCATGGCGTCGAGATGCGGATTATCATGATGCGATCCATATTTTGCGTCAAATAGGTGGTAAAAACAGAAATGAGACACTCACAAAATCGATGAAATATAGGAATTTCTCGCCTTATGTTGATGATCCGACATTTACAAAGCGGTTTGAGCGAACATGGGTTGATGCTTTTGACGCCTCTTTCTAATAATCATAAATTTTATATTGTTTGTAGCTAAAGTTAATTAGCGTGAATTGATCATTAACTTTTTTGACACGAGGTTTTTATGGACACGAACACAATTCCTTGGGGGCCAATACGCTCTATTCTAACCCAAAATTTTTCTTTCGGTGGCATTAAAGAGATTATTGGTTATACCAACATCGATATGTCTAGCCTTTCTAATTTAGAGCAAAAATCTCAGGGCGGAGCAACAAAATCTCAATTACTCAGTGCCATTGATAGCCAAGTAAAGTCAATTAGCGAGAAAAATTTAAGTACCATTGCATCAATATGTTGTGAGGAAATGCTAATTAGGAAGCCAGAGCTTTCTGGCGAGCTAGAGCGAGTATTTTCAAGAGTAGGATGGAAATTTTCGAATTCGTGTCTTTTGCCTCTTGATATTTTTGACATGTCCGAATTAAATGATATACCAGAAAATGCACATGAAGATATTAGGAAAGCAGCTTGTAGATTGAGAGATGGAGATTTAAGTGGGTCTTTATCTGCTTCATGTGGTGCTGTTGACTCAGTTACAGTCGATATCTACAATAAATTTAACCTTGGTGACCCACATAAGTCTTCATTCCAAGAGAGAATAAATAAGTCAATAAAAGCTATTGGCGTGAAGGATGAGCTTATTCAAGAACTCATAGATTTAAAGTGGAGTGAATCCGAATATAAACCTCTTTCGCAAAACTTAGTTGGTTCATTGAATCAAGCTGCATTTATTATGCAAAAACTCAGATCAAGCATGGGCGACGTACATGGGACTAAGCCTGTTGTAGCCGCTTTGGTATATGATTCAATTAAATGGTCGTTACTGCTACTCAGGCTCTTGATTCCTCGGAAGTAGGTTGTGAGTCCCTAAGGTTAACCGAGGGGATGTGCACTAAACCCCAACCAGAGGCTTGAGCTAGTTGGTTAATAAATGGAAATGACGGTTCACAAATGCAGCGCATACAAAAAAGCCCCTGAAAACAGAGGCTTAATTGATACACTTTGGCGGAGAGATAGGGATTTGAACCCTAGATGGGCTACAAACCCATGCCGGTTTTCAAGACCGGTGCATTCGACCACTCTGCCATCTCTCCAAGAGGGGCGCATATTACATTAATCTTTTTATAGATAAAAGAACATTTTAGAGAAATTAGGTGTTTTTTAGCCCGATGCGCTAAATTGCTCATTTATTGTTACATTTTGACCAAAAATACTTGACCAACACCCTTGGTATCTTTACTTTAAGCCTCTATTATACTAAATAACATGTCAAATACGGGCTCAGCCTGTTTACACGGAGCATTACCATGAGACAAAATTCACCTGTAATTGAAAGAACACGTACTAGTGGTCAATCAATTGAAATTAATAAAGTCCTCAAGAATACCTATATGCTATTAGGTGCATCGATCGGTTTTTCTGCGATGGTCGCTTATGCTGCCGCGGTTATGAATCTCCCACATCCAGGCCTAATATTTACCTTGGTCGGTTTTTACGGAACCCTTTTTGTCATCCACAAGACTCGAAATAGCGCCTTTGGCATTCTTTGGGTTTTTGTGCTCACTGGGTTTATGGGGTACACCTTAGGACCCATTGTTGGACTGCTTTCAGCCACGGCACCACAAATATTGATTCAAGCGCTCGGCGGTACCGGCTTGATATTTTTTGGACTATCGGCGTGGGTGCTGACCTCGAAGAAAGATTTTTCATTTTTATCGGGAATGATTGCCGCCGGTTTTTGGGTACTGCTTATAGCAATAGTGGCATCCTTGTTTCTTGATATTTCTGGTTTAAGTCTTGCTATTTCGGCAGGATTTATGATTTTTTCATCAATGATCATTCTTTATCAAACAAGCGAAATTATTAAAGGTGGTGAAAGAAATTACATTTCCGCAACGGTAACCCTCTATGTATCGTTGTATAATATTTTTGTAAGCTTGTTACACCTATTAATGGCTTTTTCTGGAGATGACTAAAACATAAGTATTGCACATGAACATACGGGAATGCTTCCGAGAGCTGCTTCGTTCCGCCCCCTGAGCTCGCCGAACTCTCTCGGGACATAGAGACAAGGGGGATCAGCGTGGCGGATCGCTGGCCTGACGATATGTCGCTGGTACTCGTAATCTTGATGTCCATATGAGTCTCACAGAACTTCATGAACTTAACCAAGAACAGCTCCAAAATAACTTGGCGGTACTGTCCGGCAGGTATCCAACGTCCGATATCGGCCAGACTATGAAGTGGCTGTGTGAAGGTTTTCGCTTCTAAATCACCCCATAAGCCATCATTGCATTGGCAACTTTGACAAAACCCGCCAAATTAGCCCCTTTCACATAATCGACAAATCCATCCTCTTTGCCATACTTTAAGCATTGATCATGTATTTCAGTCATGATGTTTCTTAACCTGTCATCTAGCTCTTTTCTGGACCAGGAAATACGTTGGCTATTTTGTGACTTATTTTTGCACACTAAATGTCTCGCTAGCATTTTGCTCAATGCTCCTTATAAACAAGCTCCTCATAGACTTGATTTAAAAAGCACTTTAAAAGACAATATCAATCTCACCACCGCCTTGGAACTTGATTAAATTTATGGCACAAGAATTCGTTATACTAATAAGTGCTTCTCCGCTCAAGACCCAGGCGCACCTGACAGCGATCCGCTATGTTCAGGCACTAGTAGAAAAAGGACTTCCCATTCGTTCGATCTTTTTTTATCAGGAAGCGGTGTTAGTTGCCAACCGATTTAATTCCCCCCCCTCCGATGAGCCACAAGTGGCTCATCGATGGAAAGAGCTATCTGATCGACATGAAATCGAATTGCAAGCTTGTGTGGCAGCAAGTTATAGAAGAGGTATATTAGACGCTCAAGAAAGCCAACAACAAGATTTTGATACACACAATTTAGATGAAAGCTTTAAGATAACAGGCTTAGGACAACTAGCAGCAGCGATGAGTGATACCTGCATCAAACTCATTCATTTTAAGTAAACGACAAGACTATGAGCATAAAAACCAATATAGTGATCAATCGTTCGTTCCTCGCTGGGGCCGACTTTAAAGAGGCTATCGATTTAAGCTTGGTTTGCGCCGCGTTTGATCAGCAAGTCAACCTGCTATTTGTGGACGCCGGTATTAATAATCTGATTAAAGGTCAGATCGCTTCCATGCTTAATGATAAAAACCATGTTGATATTATTAAGGGATTGGAATTTTACGATATTGAAAATATCTATCTGGAAAAAGAATCACTCGATAAAACCTGTTTAAAAATAAATGATTTACTGCCTTCGATAAAGCTTATAACACGTAATGAAATAAACCAGCTCAATCGAAAAGCGAATCATCTGGTGGTATTTTAATGTTGCATTCTAATTTTCAACTTCATCTGATCCAAAATAAATTAAGCTTTGCGACTTTTGAACGATTATTACTCCGTTTTGCCGCTGATGGTGATAGTTTATTATTTTTAAACGACAGTGTTTTTGTATTATTTTTGACTGAATTTCAATCTGAAAAATTTCACCAGTTGATCAACAAAATTTCAGTTTATGCGATAAACGAACATTTGCAAGCACGTAATATCACCCGTTTTACTGATAAACTAAAAACCATCAACTATGCAGATTTTGTTGTGAAAAGCCAAAACTGTAGCAAAATTGTTAGTTGGTAGAGTTGAAACCAATGATATGACGCTTCCCGACCACATAAAAACGGATGCCAATGGCTATTTAACCGATAGCGATCAGTGGGATACGAATATCGCCATTTTGGTAGCTCAAATTGAAGGGATTGAAATGACCGATGATCACTGGCAAGTGGTAAAATATGTCCGTCAGTTTTATAAAGAATTTAATACTAGCCCTTCGGTACGCCCATTAGTCAAATATCTCAAAAAGGTGTTGGATAAAGATAAAAGTAATAGCCTTTATCTACAAATCCTTTTTCCAGAAGGGCCAGCCAAGCAGGCCACAAAAATTGCAGGATTACCCAAACCCGCACGTTGTACGTAATAATGATCGATTTAACCCATTAAAAGCTAAATTCAGTATTCGTTCAGTTAAGCCAAATTAAACTAACATACTTACATTTTATTGAATTATTTTATTATTTAAATCGCTATTTTATTGTTAGAATGGTGCTTAAAATGACCAAGTTTAGCTAGACCCTCTAGGGAGAGACTGCAAAATGAACAAAATATTGGCAATATTGGTGCTGCTTTTTTTTATCGACACAGCATGTTCAGAGGAAAATCCTAGTATTTTTCTTGAAACCGTTGCAAATGGATTAATATCTGAAATTCAAAAACATGAAAAAGACCTCGATACTAATGAAAAATTAGCGAAAGACCTAGTAAGAAGCAATCTGCTGCCTGCAATAGACACCGATGGCTTTGCTAAAAGAACTATTGGAAAAAAGGCATGGACTAACGCCACTGATTCACAAAAAAAGAAATTTGTCGATCTGTTTATCGATTTGGTTATTGGCAGCTATGCTAAAGGACTTTCCTTGTACGATGGTCAAATATTTAAATTTAGTGACCCAGTTCTGTCAAAATCGGGCAAGAGCGCCAAAGTAAGAAGCTCAATGGAACAATCAGGCAATACGCCAATCATCATTGACTATTTGCTGAGCAACAAATCTGGAAGTTGGAAAATTATTAATCTCACCATCGAAGGTGTGAGTATGATCAAGAGTTATAAAAGTCAATTTTCACCAAGACTTAACAAATTGGGCATGGATAGATTTTTGGTTGAATTAGAGTCTAATAAAGCCGTTGCAAGCGAATAGAATACCGTTCGCAAAGGGAAAGTCGATTCAATCTCTAACCAATCACATCCATTTTCATATATGATTTAAGAACTTCGGGCACTCTAATCTTGCCGTCTTCCGTTTGATAGTTCTCTAAAATAGCGACCAGTGTACGTCCAACCGCTAACCCTGAACCATTTAGAGTATGCACTAATTCAGGCTTCCCTGTTTCCGGATTACGCCATCGGGCTTTCATCCGTCTTGCTTGAAAATCACCCATATTGCTACAAGATGAAATTTCGCGGTAGGTATTTTGAGCGGGTAACCAGACTTCAATATCGTAAGTTTTGGTCGCGCCAAACCCAATATCTCCACTGCATAAAATAATCGTGCGATGCGGTAACTCCAACAGCTGTAGAATTTTTTCGGCGTGAGAAGTTAACTCTTCTAGCGCATTAAAAGAATCTTCAGGTTTAACGATTTGCACCATTTCTACTTTTTCAAACTGATGCTGTCTAATTAAACCTTTGACATCTTTGCCGTATGAACCCGCTTCGCTTCTAAAACAAGGGGTATGTGCAGTCAGTTTAATCGGTAAATCAGATGCTTCAATAATTTCATCTCGTACGCTATTTGTCAGCGGTACTTCTGCTGTTGGGATCATATACAAAGGCTTATTATCCTGAGTAGCACCTTGTACGCTAAATAAATCTTCTGCGAATTTTGGTAACTGCCCAGTACCAAATAAAGACTCGGGATTTACCAGATAAGGCACATAAGTTTCCTGATAACCATGCTCTTCAGTATGAGTATCTAACATCAACTGGATCAAGGCGCGATGCATTCTAGCGATAGCCGATTTCATTACCACAAATCGAGAGCCACTTAGTTTGGCCGAAGTCGCAAAATCAATACCACCGAGTTTTTCACCGAGTTCCATGTGATCCAGAGGCTCAAAATTAAATTTTGGAATTTCACCCCATTGACGAATTTCCTGATTGTCATCTTCATTTTTGCCATCTGGTACTTGATCAGAGATCAAGTTAGGCAAACCTTGAAACAACTCATCCAACTTTGCTTGAACTTCATCAAACCCCGTTTTAGTAGCATCTAACTCTTTTCCTATTTTAGCTACTTCATCCAGCAACGATTGAACATTTTCACCAGCGGCCTTTGCTTTGCCAATTGATTGAGAACGAACTTTACGATCGTTTTGTAGCGACTGGGTTTCAACCTGAAGCGACTTTCGTTGTTCTTCCAGATCAAGATAACTCTGTTTATCAAATGGCATACCACGCCGCGCCAGATTGGCGATCACCGCATCAAGTTCGTTTCTAAAAAGCTTAGGATCTATCATGTTGATTATTTATCCGAAAAATTGACTAATAACGAAATTTTTTAAGTTGTAAAATCGCTGCTCGGGTTGGTTCTAAAAATGATCAATTCAAAGCAAAAATGTGATTTCACATGTGTGAATAAGCATTTTTAAACACTGAAATAATGATTTCAAAAGGCAAGCTGAACAGAGGCATCAGGGAGCGCCTATTCTAGCACCAACCATCGCTCCGACAAAAACACAAATAAGGCATAACAGACAGTTTCCGCCGATATTAACCGCCAACTTGAGCATTTGCTGCTGTTGCATCAATAAGAGACTGTCTAAAGCAAAAGCTGAAAAAGTCGTGAATGCTCCTAAGAAACCCACAAAGAAAAATAATAATTTTTCAGACGACCAGCTAGTACCGCTAGATTCTAACCACATATAAACCAGCCCAGATAGAAAACAACCAGTGACATTAACGATCAACGTACTAAATGGAAATTCCGTTCCGGTAATACTGGGTAAATATTCTCTAACCCAAAAACGTCCACTGGCACCCAACGCACCTCCAAGCGCAACAATCAGCGTTGGTATTATTTTAGTTATTAATGGTTCCATAAAAAATGCTACATACGAGTTACGAGTTACGAGTTACGAGAAAATTTATCGCGGCTTTTTAAATATTCGAGTTTTTCTTTTATTTTCTTTTCCATACCTCGATCCACCGGCTGATAATAGCTAGTCACAGGCTTATCATCAGGGAAGTAGGTTTGCCCGGCAGCGTAGCCTTCTTGTTCGTCGTGATCGTAGCGATATTTTGCGCCGTAGTCTAATGATTTCATTAATTGAGTCGGGGCATTGCGTAAATGCAGCGGTACATCAAAACTAGGATCAGATTTTATCTCTCTCATGCATTGATTGAATGCGGCATAAACGGCGTTGCTCTTGGCGGCAACCGCCAAATAAACAACCGCTTGAGCAATCGCTAGTTCGCCTTCAGGGCTGCCTAATCGTTGTTGCACATCCCAAGCATTAGTCGCAATTTGAAGTGCCCGTGGATCGGCATTACCGATGTCTTCACTAGCCATTCTTACCACGCGTCTGGCAATATATAATGGATCACAACCACCGTCGAGCATACGACAAAACCAGTACAAAGCCCCATCCGGGTTAGAACCTCGAACGGACTTATGCAAAGCCGAAATTTGATCGTAAAAAGCCTCGCCTTTATTATCGAATCTTCGAGTATTTTCACCTAATAAAGGCCTGACAGTTTGTTCATTGATCACTCGACAATGATCATCATCCGTCTCAATCAACTCCAGTGCCATCTCAACTAGATTGAGCAGCTTTCTGGCATCACCATCGGCAAAGGCGACCAATAAATCTTGCGCATCATCCGTGATCTGAATGGTTTCATTTTCAAGCTGAGTATTTTCCAGCTTGATTGCCCTACCGAGTATTTCTTGTAAATCTTTATTTTGCAGCGGCTTAAGAACGTAGGTTTTAGCGCGAGATAAAAGTGCATTATTCACTTCAAAGGAAGGGTTTTCAGTAGTCGCGCCAATAAAAACAAAAGTGCCATCTTCCACATAAGGTAAAAAAGCATCTTGCTGAGACTTATTAAAACGATGCACTTCATCAACAAATAGTAAAGTCTGCTTTCCAAGCTGGCGATGACGCTTAGCCTCCTCTACCGCCTTGCGAATATCTTTGACACTACCGAGAACTGCAGATATGGCAATAAAATGACAGTCGCATCGATTGGCAATAATACGAGCCAGAGTCGTTTTGCCCGTTCCCGGAGGTCCCCAAAGCAACATTGAGTGAGGTCTGCCATTTGAAATCGCTTCATACAGGGGTTTACCCGGTTCAAATAAATGTTTTTGACCGGCGTAGTCTTGCAGGATTTGAGGTCGCATTCGAGCCGCCAAAGGCTGATGTAAATTGATGCTAACATCATTAATGGAATTTAAATCAATCGCTTGTTGAGAAAATAGATCAGTCATTTTTTAAATCAGACTTTTACCTGTAGCCCGTAGCCAAAATCACTGGCCATCGGAAATCGTTTCGCGGGAATCAATAATATCAATTCCTTGCGGCGGTACAAAGATAAATTCTTTAACATCCATTTTTTGATTAAGCGCAATATTAATAAACTCTACCCCGGTTCGACCCCCTAAAGTGTCTACCAGAAAAAACTCTTTAATTTTTTTATCTTCAATTAATATATGGACACTTTCAAACAAACTATTTTTTTTAGGTGACAAAGAAAAAAGTTGCTGATTTTGTTTATTCTGACCGTTAATTTCAATAATATCAAAGGCTTCAACCAATGCTTCCACCGAGCTGGTGAGTAACAATAACGGAGAATCCGCTAAGATCGATTGTTGATTCTGAATGGTCACTTGTTCCAACTCAGGATCATAAGTCCAAAGATGATCACCATCTGCAATAATGATCTGTTCGAAAGGTTCAACGGTTTGCCATCGGAAATGATTAGGTCTTTGAATCAAAAACCTGCCCGTGGTCACTTCGGCTTGATCGCTCTCTTCTCGATAAACACTTTGTTTAAAATCTGCCTGATAAGTTAAGGTACCAGCCAGTATTCCAGCCAATTTTTTGGCATCATCATTAGTTTGGACGGCTTCTTGTTCTGCTTTGATTGGCTCTTGTTGCTGAACCGCTTCTGCTGCGAAAAGGGACGAAACAATCTGAACCAAAGCTAAACTGGTTATGAGAATTTTTTTTGCTGTCATATATTTTCCGAAATCAAGATTGAGGAATATCGGCCGATCGTAACTCAAAGTCCCTGAATGTAAAGTTAATTAGTTGGTAACTATTCCGCTCATTTAACCAGGTGGTGCCGGTGGCACTAAAACTTCCCGCGAACCATTAGATTGCATCTCAGTGACAATTCCTGCCGCTTCCATGGCTTCGATCATTCTGGCTGCACGGTTATAACCTATTTTTAATCGCCTCTGTACGCCTGAAATTGAAGCCTTACGTGTTTCAGTTACAATCTGTACCGCATGATCATAAAGCTCATCTTGCTCATCGCCACCCTCACCTACGGGCGCCCCCATTCCAGGGATTTCTGTATCCGGCGCTCCGGCAGTGATTGAATCTTCATAGACGGGTTCCCCGCGTTTTTTCCAATCTGCGACGACCCGATGAACTTCATCGTCATCCACAAACGCACCATGTACGCGGATCGGAATACTCGTTCCACCAGGAAGATAAAGCATATCTCCCATACCTAATAATTGTTCCGCCCCCATTTGATCGAGGATTGTTCTTGAATCGATTTTTGACGATACCTGAAATGCGATCCTTGACGGAATGTTGGCTTTAATTAATCCGGTGATAACATCAACCGAGGGACGCTGCGTGGCTAACAATAAATGAATACCTGCGGCTCTCGCCTTTTGTGCAATTCTAGCAATTAATTCTTCCACTTTTTTGCCAACAATCATCATCATATCCGCAAGCTCATCGATAACGACAACTATTTTGGGTAGTGTACTCAGTTCTGGCGCTTGCTCATCCATGCTCATTTGTGGATCCCAAAGCGGATCTCGGATCGGCTCACCTCTTTTGATCGCATCTAGAATTTTTTTGTTAAAACCGGCTAAATTTCTAACGCCCAATGCAGACATTAATTGATAACGTCTTTCCATTTCGGCCACGGCCCAGCGTAAAGAGTTGGCCGCTTCTTTCATATCCGTCACCACCGGCGTCAGTAAATGAGGTATACCTTCGTAAACAGATAGTTCCAGCATTTTAGGATCAATCATAATCATACGCACCTCTTCGGGAGATGATTTATACAAAATACTCACTAACATTGCATTTAAACCCACTGATTTGCCAGAACCAGTGGTTCCAGCCACTAACAAATGTGGCATTTTAACCAGATCGATAACGGTTGGCGCACCGGAAATATCTTTACCTAAAGCCATGGTTAGATTCGATTTGGAGTCATCAAAAGCCTTGCTGGCGATAACCTCTTTTAAGCGTACAATTTCGCGGTTTTCATTAGGCACTTCGATACCGATATAAGGTTTACCGGGGATCACTTCCACCACTCGAACACTGGTCGTAGACATCGCTCTGGCCATATCTTTTGCTAAACCTGTAATTTTGGCGACTTTAATTCCGGCGGCTAAATCCAGTTCAAATCGAGTAATAACAGGACCGGGATGAACCGCTACCACAACCGCTTGTACGCCAAAATCAGCTAACTTTAATTCCACCAGACGCGACATCGCTTCGAGCGCTTCATTGGACACAGTATGAGTAGATGCCTGAGGCTCATCCAATAATCTCACTTGCGGCAACTCACCGACTATCGGTTCATCAAACAAACTACTTTGGCGCTCTTTTTCGGCCCGCAAGCTGGGTTCAATTCTTTTCACTTCTTTTTCGATAACGACTGGTTTACGTTTTTCAATTTCTATTCTTTTTTGTTGAAAGACAACACCTCGTTGCAGAATAACTTCTTGTTGCGCTTTTTTATCTCTATATTTGTCCAGTAAATTGCGGTATTTATCACCAATCCAGCCAATCCCCTGTAAGGTTATTTTGCCTATCCAGTCCATCAATTGAAACCATGATATACCGGTAAATAGAGTTAAAGACGCAAAAAAGGAAGCAAGCAACAGAAGCGTAGTACCGATGGGATTAAACCAAGTGATCAGTAAGTCACCAATGAGCTTACCTAAAATTCCGCCAGCCATATAGGAATTGGCCACCTCAGGTTCAATAAAATGCAACGAGGAAATAGCCGAGCCGAGCAAAAGCGTGAATATCAAACCAAACAATCGAAATGACCAGAACGCCAGACTGTTTGGCAAAGTATTTTTTCTCTCTCTAAATAATAAATAACCGGAATATATAATCATAAAAGGAAACAGAAAAGCTAGATAGCCGAACAAATGTAAAAATCGACTGGAAAACCAAGCTCCTGCTCGACCACTGGCATTTTCAATGTCCGTAGTACTGCTGGCGACTGTCCAGCCCGGATCGTCCGGTGAAAAACTCCATAAAGAAATCATCAGAAAAAGCGCGATGGCTAAAAGCAAGATAAAACTACCTTCTTTGATGCGCACCATTAAAATGTCTGACACGGGTTGGTTGTTATTGGATTCTATATTCTTCATTCTTCTCTATTAAACTGGGATGGGTAAAATTCGACTTTCTTTGACTTCTTCCATAACGACATAAGTTCGCGATCCACTGACTCCAGGCAAGGTCAATAAAGTCTCTCCAAGAAGGGTTCGATAGGCGACCATATCGGCGACACGTGCTTTAACTAGGTAGTCAAAATCACCGGATACTAGATGACACTCTAACACTTGAGGTAATTCAATAACAGCCTTTTTAAAGTCTTTAAAAACATCAGGAGAGGTATGATTTAAACGGATTTCGACAAAGACTAATAACGCAGCTTCTAGTTTTGAAGGCGCCAAGACTGCTTCATATCCTTGGATATAACCATTGCTTTCCAGCCGTTTGACCCTTTCCAAACAAGGAGTCGCACTCAAGCCGACCCGACGGGATAGCTCTATGTTAGCGATACGGCCGTCACCCTGTAACTCTCGTAAGATAGAACGATCGATCCTATCGAGATCTTTGCTCACTGACAACAAAGAAATTCTCCTATTTTTGAAATGAATTTTTGCAAATATATTAATCTCTTATATAATGCTTTATTTTGGTTGATAATATCGTATTTTGATTATATATAGCAAGTTATTCTGCTTTTTAATCGATATACTAGCGTAATATTTCAAAGGCGATCTAGCAATCTATTCTAGATAGCTCATTTTTTAATTGGAGTAAGTATCATGTTGATCGGTGTACCTAAAGAGATAAAAAACCACGAATACCGAGTCGGTATGATCCCTGGTAGTGCAAGAGAATTAATCAGTCATGGCCATCAAATTATAGTTGAAACCAACGCTGGTGTCGGCATCGGCTTTAGTGATCAAAATTATATTGATATTGGTGCTGAGATCAAAAATACCGCTACAGAAATTTTTGAACAAGCAGATATGATCGTTAAAGTCAAAGAGCCGTTAACTGAAGAGCGAGCGATGTTAAAGGAAGACCAAATTTTGTTTACTTATTTACATCTTGCTCCAGACCTTCCACAAACAAAAGATTTAATCAAAAGTAAAGCGATTTGTATTGCTTATGAAACGGTCACATCAAATAATGGCAGTTTACCGCTTTTGGCGCCAATGTCAGAAGTTGCCGGCAGAATGTCGATTCAGGCAGGCGCACAATGTTTAGAAAAATCCAAAGCGGGTCGCGGTATGCTTTTAGGAGGCGTACCTGGTGTATCGCCTGCTAAAGTGGTGATTATTGGCGGTGGTGTGGTAGGTTCAAATGCCGCACAAATGGCAATTGGTATGGGCGCAAAGGTTGTTATTTTAGACCGCTCTATCGATGTATTACGTCGTCTTGATGCACAGTTTGGTGCCCCGCTAGAAACCGTTTTCTCTAGCAAAGAGGCTTTGGAGGAACATGTTTTATCTGCCGATCTAGTCATTGGTGGGGTATTAATTCCAGGTGCAGCGGCGCCAAAACTAGTGACTGAAGATATGATCCGAAGAATGAAGCCTGGCGCTGCAGTCGTTGATGTAGCAATTGACCAAGGTGGTTGTTTTGCGACCTCTCATGCGACAACCCATGCAGAACCAACTTATATCGTTGACGATGTTGTTCATTATTGTGTGGCTAATATGCCGGGCGCGGTCCCACACACTTCTACCTTTGCCCTGAATAACGCGACATTACCTTACATCATCAGTATCGCGAATAAAGGATATAAAGCGGCTCTTGAAAAAGATGAGCATTTAATGAACGGATTAAACGTTCATAAAGGTGTTGTAACTTGTAAGAGTGTTGCTGAAAATCTGGACTTTGACTTTGTTGAAGCGGCTGACGCAGTAAATATGTAGAATAAGCCCGTTGCGATAAAAAGATTTGAACCTAGAAAAAACAGTTGAAGGGCGAAACTTTGTTTCGCCCTTTTTTATGATTAGCAATATATTGGTGATATAATTCAAAAATCGTGAAAATCAAAACTATGCAATCTATGTCATCCCTTCAAGATCAATTACTTAAAGCTGGACTCGTTAGCAAAGACAAAGCCACCAAGGCCAAAAGTGCCAAACGAAAACAAGCAAAAATCAATAAAAAGCATAAGCTGGAAACCATTGACCAAAGTAAAGTGGCAGCGGAAAAAGCCATGACAGCTCAGGCGGAAAAAGCCCGTCAACTCAATCAGCAAAAGAACGCTAAAGCTGAAGAAATCGCGATTATTGCCCAAATTAAGCAACTAATCCAAGTCAATCAACAAAATATCGGTAAAGCTCAGGTTACCTTTAATTTTACCGACAACGAAAAAATCAAAAAATTGGAAGTATCCAACGAAATCCACAAACATATTACCAATGGGTTACTGGCGATCGCTCGCTTCAATGATGAATATTCGCTGGTACCCAAAGTGGTGGCAGAAAAAATTCAGCAGCGCTCCAATGATTTTATTGTACCACTCAATCTAAAAATCGAAGAAATAGCTGAAGATGATCCTTATGCGGATTATCAGATCCCTGATGATTTAATGTGGTAGGCATTTAATTTTTATTCCGATCACGGCTCCTGTTAGTTATCGATTAAAATATTTGAATTACTTGCTGTCACCAGGCCTTTAAGATATACATTGACGACTTAGTCTGATTAACCCTACAAAGAATATTTATGCTCAATTTGACTTGTAGAATATGTAAATTCCCCCTAAAATCGCTGTATCTTTTACCGAATACATTGTAACGATTGATTGTTTATATCGTCATATTGTAGTCATTTTACAAATCAATTTGTTTATCCTAAAATAATCAATTGGATCCGTGGAAAGAGTATTATCTCGCGGCGTACATGACCTAGTGAAAAATGGTATGACCACCCTTACCGGTGATGAACCCCTTTTTCGCATCGTCAGGCGCGTTGCGAAGTGGCACTATTTCGCATGATCAACTGATTAATTTATGATACCTTTTGGAGAAACTCATGTCTCAATCGCGTCACTGTAAGTTATTAATCCTAGGCTCGGGGCCAGCAGGTTATTCTGCGGCCGTTTATGGTGCCAGAGCTAATCTCAAACCAGTCATTATTACAGGAATGGAAAAAGGTGGTCAGCTAACCACCACCACCGATGTCGATAATTGGCCAGGTGATAATGAAGGCGTACAAGGACCCGAATTAATGGAGCGAATGGAAAAACACGCGCTTCGATTTGGTACTGAAATCATTTTTGATCATATTCACACCACGGATCTCAGCAAAAGACCATTGACTCTTACTGGTGACCAAGGTACGTACACCGCCGACGCATTAGTCATAGCAACAGGCGCTTCAGCCATGTATTTGGGCTTAGAGTCGGAAGAAGCTTTCAAAGGAAAAGGCGTATCGGCCTGTGCCACATGCGACGGATTCTTTTACCGCAATAAACCGGTAGCCGTTATCGGTGGCGGAAATACTGCCGTCGAGGAAGCGCTCTATCTATCCAATATTGCTTCTGAGGTTCATCTGATACATCGTAGAGACGCACTGCGCAGTGAAAAAATTCTGCAAGATCACATTATGGACAAAGCCAAAAATGGCAATATCACCATACATTGGGATAACACTTTAGATGAAGTACTCGGCGATAATATGGGCGTAACAGGCTTGAGAATCAAGAGTACCAAAGATGACTCCACTAGTGAGCTAAAAGTAGATGGAGTATTCATTGCCATTGGCCATCAGCCTAACACCGATATTTTCAAAGACCAGTTGGATATGGCTAACGGTTATATCACGGTAAACAGTGGCATTAGAGGTAACGCAACGGCAACTAGCGTCGAAGGGGTTTATGCGGCTGGAGATGTGGCAGATCAGGTATATAAACAAGCGATCACTTCTGCTGGTGCCGGTTGTATGGCAGCACTAGATGCTGAAAAATTCCTAGACGCAAATTAATGACCAGCCACGAGCTGCGAGCCATGAGAAAAATTATTTTGGCCCGTAGCCCGTAGCCCGTAGCCCGTAGCCACCTTAAATCATATGCATAACCCGTAATAGTTCCTGATAAATAAAGCCTCTCAAGAACAAACTATCATCTTCATCAATATCCTCAATATTAACACCATAAAGAAATTTTGCCGCTTCCTCATCTTCTTTAACATAAGTGACCAAACAATCCATTGTGACGATTCTTTCGATATTATCTATCAGTAACGGCATGGTGATATTGAGTATATTGTCCATCAACGCCACTTTAGCATTGGATTCGATTCGGCCACCCGAACAACTCAAGTTAAGCATTTTAGCGGTTAGCGCTGGCGAGTTATGGGTCTTATTAATGACAGTGGAGTAAATTTCGGTTTGAACGCGAACTTCTTTTCGTACTTCAACCGTCTGAACTTCCTTAGGGATTTCCAAGTGCAGATAGGGGTAAGGCATACCTCGGGTTTGCATCACCCGGGTGGAAAAACCAGATACCACATTCTTGACGACAAATCTGAGCGTTACGTTTAGCCCTTCCCTGACAAAAAAAACCTTGTCTTTACCCGTTATAGGCGCAGAAACAATGATGCTGGACGACGGGTTAATACCAATAAACCTGACCGGATAACGCTGCTCAGCATTATCACCAATCTGAATTTGTAAAATATCACCGCAGGCCAGCCCTAGTTCTTCTACTCTCATTTGTCAAAGCTCATTAATTTGTTATTTCTCGTGTTTCAACTGATTAACCTGAGTTCAAAAAACTCTGCCGTTTTTTATTATCTCTGAAATAATATATCATTAACCTATTAAGTGTAGACTCAAAACGTATAATAAATACAAATCTTATGCTTGGTCCAGTTTAAATTGACAATAAAATAAGCATAATGCCTATTTTAAGGATAATCACCTTTGTGAAAAATATAAAAAAACATTTCTTATGGATCGGCCCACTACTGGCAATTTCTTTAGCCGTATTTCTATTTAGTCTGAACGTAAAAACAGAAATTAACATTGTTTCCAGTATTACCCTCTTGTGTGCACTTTGGTGGATATTTGAACCAATTCCCATCCCCGTGACCTCAATGATCCCACTTGCTGCCTTTACAATGAGTGGAATTCTAAGCTCCAATCAAGTAGCCGGAGCCTATGGTCATCCTTTAATATTATTACTTTTGGGCGGGTTTATTTTATCTCAATCGATGGCATATTCCGGCGCACATCGGCGGATTGCTCTGATGATGGTTAATTTGTTCGGCAGCGCATCACCTAAACATCTCATTATGGGATTTATGACCGCATCGGCTATTTTAAGCATGTGGATATCCAATACTGCAACCACTTTAATGCTACTGCCAGTGGCGCTCGCGACCGTCGAAAGCGCTAATGACAAACGACTCACTAGTGCCCTGCTATTAGGAGTAGCCTATTCAGCCAGTATTGGCGGCATCGGCACACCAATTGGTACACCGCCCAACGTGTTATTTATGTCCACCTATAACGAATCCACTGGCAATTCTTTAGGATTTTTGGACTGGATGAAATGGGGAGTGCCTCTGGTCATTGTTTTTATTCCACTGGCAATGCTTTGGGTCACCCGTGATTTGCCAAAAAGCATACAGGTTAATGTACCAGCAACTGGAAAATGGACCACCATTGAAAAACGGGTTTTATGGGTTTTTGCTACAACGGCTTTATTATGGATTACCCGCCAGCAACCTTTTGGCGGATGGAGTGAGTTAACCGGCCTCACCCAATCGAATGATGCCAGTGTCGCACTGCTCGCTTGTATCGCGTTATTTATTATTCCCGATGGAAAACAAGGAAAATTACTCAACTGGGAAACGGCCAATAAAATTCCATGGGGCGTTTTATTATTATTTGCTGGCGGTATTTGTATCGCTAAAGCATTTGGTTCGAGCGGTCTCAGTCAGGTCATTGGCGATTATTTAGCCAATGTTGTCGTATTACCCGCCATATTGGTGATTGCCTTGATCGCCATAACGGTCACCTTTATGACAGAAATGACCAGCAATACTGCCACCACCGCTTTGTTAATGCCTATATTGGCAGCCGCTGCAATTTCTGCTGATATTGATCCGGCATTATTGATGGTTCCTGCTGCGATGAGTGCTAGTTGCGCCTTTATGTTACCGGTAGCAACGGCGCCCAATGCGATTGTTTATGGCAGTGAAAAGGTCACCATTCAGGAGATGGTACGCAATGGCTTTGCTTTGAATATGATTGGCGTTACATTGATTACGATAATTTGTTATTGGCTGATCTAAAAATCGGCACTAAAATAAAACTAACGATCCAAGAAAACCTTAAAAGCCGCTTTGGTTTCTTCAGTTTCCAATCCTTCTGAAAATACAACCGCTTCTTTTTCCATTAATTCGATAACACTCTCAATCTGATCCGCCCTTAGCAATGCTTTGGTTTCGTTTAAGACCCTAGAAGAATTCCTAGCTAAACTTTGAGCGACTTTTCTAGCTTCGGCCCAAGTTGTTTCAGTGTCGGCAAAAGTTCCATTCACTAATCCAGAATCTAGGGCTTCTTGCGCAAGGAAAGTTCGTCCCGTGAATAACCAATCATTCGCCTTTGCGACACCACAGCGTTGTGCTAAAAGCTTGGACGCCCCACCTTCCGGAGTTAACCCTAGTTTGATGAAAGGCATTGAAAACTTGGTATCGTCACAAGCGTATATCAAATCGCAATGCAAAAGCATCGTGGTGCCAATCCCCACAGTTGCACCGCCTACCGCACAAACAATCGGTTTAGTTAAACGGGCAATCGTTACTAAAAATTGCACCACATTACTGTCTTGATTAAATTCAGTTTCAAGAAAATCAGCCAAATCATTGCCCGCACAAAAATGTTTATTGTCACTACGTAGGAAAATAACCTTTGTTTCATCATGAGATTCAGCATATTTTAACTGCTCTACCAATGACCCGTACATCGCATCGGTCAGCGCATTTAATTTATCGCCACGAGCGATCTGAATTTCGTAAACAGACTCAATGGGCTTGGCAAAAATCTCATTAGTGTTCATTTTTAACTCCCTCTTTTGGGCGAGCCAAGTCACTTTGATATTGCGCAGTCATCAATGCATAAACCGTATAAGCTGCCACATTTTGTGCTAGCGCCTCAGGATCGACTTTATCTAAAGTATCATCAGCAGTATGGTGCAAGTCAAAATAATCGCTGCCGTCTTGAGACAATCTAAACACCGACATACCCTTTTTATAGAGTGGAATAAGATCGGGGCCTGGACCTGCTTTATTGCCTCCTCTTTCGATCCCAAGTGGTGAAAGCATTTTTTCCATTTGAGCCATAAAGGGCCTATCTTTATCGGTCACCAAACTGGAAAATTGATAAATTTTGCCCGCGCCAAAATCGGATTCTGCACCGATGATATGTTGTTTAATATCTTTTTTGTGTGCTTGAGCATAGGCCACCGCTCCTTTTAAGCCTTGCTCTTCATTGGCCCACAATACCACTCGTATGCTCCTTTTATACTTTATTTTACTATTTTTAATCAGAGTCGCAGCCGCCATGGTTAATGCGACACCAGCCCCATCATCCACTGCACCAGTCCCTAAATCCCATGAATCGAGATGGCCACCCATAATAATATATTCATTTGGATTAACGCTACCGACCATCTCACCAATCACATTGTGAGAAGTAAACTCACCGGCAGGTTGAGCGCCAATGTTTAACTTTATAAAAACGGGCTTTTTCCTTTTGAATATTCTTACTAATTGATCCGCATCGGGATTCGACAATGCCGCCGCCGGGATCTGTCTTACATCGTCCTGATATTTCATTAATCCGGTATGAGGTACCCGGTGAGAATCGGTACCAATAGAACGAATAATAACGGCTAACGCACCTTTCTTTGCGGCTTCTATTGCGCCATATCCACGGGCTGCCACAGCCGGACCATAACCTTTACCATTACGAAATCGCTCCATTTTATTGCTAATAAATACGATTTTACCTTTAACTTGCGATTTTTTTGCTACTTTTAAATCATCCAGCCTATGGAAATGAACCACTTCAGTGGTCAATCCATCTTTACGAGTAGAAACCGATCCGCCTAATGCCGTGATATGTAAAGCTTGTGGGAAAGGGGATACAACTTCGGCAGTTTCAATCCCGCGTTTCCAAGTAGAATAAGTAACCGGCTCTGTCCAGACCTTATCAAAACCCAAGGTTTTAAATTTTGCAACCGCCCATTTTACCGCTAACGTATCTTGTAGTGTTCCAGCCATTCGAGGACCAACTTCCGTCGTTAAAGATTCCAAAATTTCGTATCCCAGCTTGCTTTTTAACGCTTGTTCTCTGACCGCTTCGATTTGCTTTAACTGGTTGTCCGTTAACAAAACCGGCTGCTCAGCCAAACAGACAAGACTAGTAATCAAAATACTGATACCAACTAGGGCATTAAAGAGAAATTTTAGCATTCTTGCTTTCCTGGATCGATATAGAATTAGAGAGGTGCAGCTTACCAAATTGTGTAATTAAGTGTAATATATTTGTTATTGGTATTTTTTCCAGTACTTTGAGAAGCCTTTTATGACCAATGATGAAAAAACAACCCCGTCCATCTATCAATTTGAATGCGATGATATCAAAGGCAAAAAAGTTCAAATGTCAGAATACAAAGATAAAGTCCTGTTAATCGTCAATACTGCAAGCAAATGCGGTTTTACCCCTCAATATGAAGGATTGGAAAAATTGCAAAAAAATTACTCGGAAAAAGGATTTAGTGTACTCGGTTTTCCCTGCAATCAATTTGGTAAACAAGAACCGGGTGATAGTGCCGCTATTCAGAGTTTTTGTGATCTCACTTATCAAACAAGCTTTCCATTATTTAAAAAAATAGACGTTAATGGTGACAATGCAGCACCAATTTATCAATATATGAAATCTCAAGCACCCGGTATTTTGGGGTCAAAAGGGATCAAATGGAATTTTACCAAATTTTTGATTAATCGAAATGGTGAAGTCATCAAACGTTTTGCTCCAAACGATAAACCCGAAAACCTGAGCCAACCAATTGAAGAGTTACTTTAAATGCCAGAGCAAAATCATCTTAATCTAAATTCAGCCACACAAAGAATTGAAGAACTTGAAACCAAAATCACCTTTCAAGATCATTCCATTGACGAGCTTAATCGAGCGCTTATTCAGCAACAAAATGATATTAATAAATTAATGCGAGTTATTGAAAATATTGTTTCGCAAGTTGAACGGATGGGAGATTCTAATACCGATAGTGGGATGATTGAATTACCACCACATTATTGATTTGCGGTGATTGATGGTGAATTTTAGTTTCATACTTGAGGGGCGCTCTTTTCATTCTCGTTGCCCCAGCTCTCAATCCAAGCCATCACCTCATCACCATCAACCACATTACCTGATTCGAGTTCTGATAAAGCTTGTCTCGTTTCAGCCAGCATTTTTTCTTTTCGATCAATCCGTTCAACGTATTGGCTAACTGCATCTTTGATGATCCAACCTTTTGATCGATCTAGTTTTTCGGCAATGGTTTCAAGTTTATCCATCAATTGGTCGGGCATTCTTACACTGGTTATTGGCATGATTTCTCCCCCTCTGGTTTGGAACTGACTTGATTGTCATACATTGTATTGCATTAGTCATTCTTCATTTTCGTCATCATTCTTTGATGATTTGGCCGGATGAGTCAGATCATGCACCTCTTTCAATCGTCTAATGGATACTTGAGTGTAGATTTGAGTCGTATCAATTTTGGCATGACCCAGCATTTCCTGGATATATCGGATATCCGCGCCATTCTCCAGCATCACAGTGGCCATGGTATGCCGGAACAAACGACAACTACCGGTCTTTCCAATGTCGGCTTTGTTAATGATGGTTCGCGCTAATTGGCTCATGCCCCATAGTACATTACGCCGCGAGCGGCGGGGAATAAATCCCGAAGAGATTTAAAATGCCGTCCACGGTAGAGCTAGTCATGTCCGTAAGAAAATTTTAAGACAAAATATTGGGTAAAACTAGCTGTTAAATTTTATGTTTGATAAATATTGATTATGATTGAGTTATTTGGTGCGGAATGTGAGCAGTATTGCCGTCGTTATACCGTTTCATGCATTATAGAATGCAATTTTTTGAATGGAGGGGTATGTGACTTGGTCAAGATTTTATGATGCCGTTTGGTAAAGTTTCAGATTTCAATTTGGTAAAATGAAAAATAGTATTGAGTAGAGAAGCTGGTTACCCGACATCCTCCCCTCGTTAGAACCCAGTGTGCGCTATTTACGCACTGGGTTCACGATTATCCCTTCATGAATTATGTTGATTTAGAAAAGCCTATGGCAAATCCTTACTCTTGGTGCTGATGAAAGGAAAACGTTATAAAGCAGCGTTGGATATTGATTATACAGAGAAGCTTCTTGCGCCTATATTAAACTGATCTGACCATTCGTGCGGTTGCCGTGCCCCATTAGGAGATATGAAGGAAGCTCATTCATCAAGCAATCCTGACAATCTCTTTTGGCTTTTCCTTAATTAAGGTAAAATCGCGTTCTTAACCCGTGCCAATAGTTTCCATAGAAAGGAATCATCATGCTTCAGTATCGAGCCCCCACCGAGCTTCTTAAAGACAATGTCATTTTAGTGACCGGTGCCAGTGATGGTATTGGCGAGATCATTGCTAAAAGTTACGCCGAGCATGGTGCCACTGTCATCTTACACGGCCGCAATGTCGAAAAGCTCGAACAGGTTTATGATGACATCATTAATAAAGGTGGCGCTCAACCAGCTATTATGCCATTAGATCTGAAAAATGCCCCCCATCAGCAATACATCAGTTTGGCTGAAACGATCCAATCAGAACTGGGCCGACTGGATGGCATACTGCACAATGCGGCGATGATCAGTGAATTATCACCAATCGAATATACCGATGTAAATCTCTGGCACGATATAATGCAGGTCAATATTAACGCCATTTTTATGCTGACTCAGGCCTGCCTACCTTTGCTAAGAGGATCTCCCGCCGCGTCAATAATTACCACCACCTCGGGTGTGGGACGAAAAGGTAAGGCATTTTGGGGACCATATGCCGTATCAAAATTTGCTGTGGAAGGATTCACCCAGATATTGGCTGACGAATTGGAAGGAACAAACATTCGTGTTAACTCCATTAATCCTGGCGCCACCCGAACCAAAATGAGAGCGACAGCCTATCCCGCTGAAGATGCCAGCCGACTGCCCACGGCTGCCGAACTATCCAATCTCTATCTTTTTTTAATGGGAAATGATAGTCAGGAAATACATGGACAATCAATCGATGCCCAACCCCAAAAATAGCACTCTGTACCGGCAATAAAGCGCCGATTAATTGACAAAATGTTAGCTTGGTTGCTTTTAAATAATATAACTTGTTGTTTTTAATAAAATTATTCGCGTTGGCACAGCGATTGCTATAGCCTTAGTAAGTGTTAAAAAGGCTTGATAATTAATGACTATTTATTGACTCTACTTAGAAGTTCTTATTAGGAAATTGCTCGTACATGAATACTACATCACCGGCTAAAATTATCGGCTTAGACAGTTATCGAAACCATACTAATGGTGACGATGATCTCGCCAGTATTTCGAGATTAGCATTAAAGCTTCAACAGTCTATTGAAATTGAACCCCTATTAAGAACCTTTTGTGAAGAAACCAGCAGGTTAGTCCCCTGCGACTCTGTCAGTTATGAACATGATGATCAAACCTTGAACTTTGGTTTAGGAAAAGCTCAAAACCACCATTGCAAATACAGTCTCGATTTACAGGGCGAGAAACTCGGCGATATAGTTTGTTCGAGAAATAAACCTTTTAGCATTCTCGAAACCAATTTAATCGAAAGACTATTGTCTTTGTTAATATATCCACTTAGAAACGCGCTTTTATATCATAAAGCGCTTGCTCAGGCACGTAGAGATCCATTGACAGAGATCTGTAATCGCGCCGCTTTTGATGAAGCGATTGATAAAGAATACTCATCTTATCGTCGTCATCAGGCCGATTTTTCATTAATGATTATCGATATTGATCATTTCAAAGCCGTCAATGATACTTATGGACACATTGCTGGTGACAAGGTTTTGAAATCGGTGGCCAATCTTATTAGCTCATCGATCCGCCGATCCGATGAAGTTTTTCGTTACGGTGGCGAAGAGTTTGTCGTTATTTTGAGCAATACCAAACAAGGTGGCGCTAAATTTATTGCCGAAAGAGTGCGCAAAGAAATTGAAAAACTAACTGTTTTGCTTGACCAAGAAGTAAAAGTGACCGCATCAATTGGGATCGCTTCCAGCGAATTAATGCAAGATGTCACTGATACTTTAGAATTTGCCGATAAGGCTTTGTATCAGGCAAAAGATCAGGGAAGAAATAAGGTGATTACTTGTCCATAGGTTCCTGATTCTAAGTTCTAATCTAAATTTTAAAGATAATAAACTGTCGGATGGATTAGAACACAAAACGCCTAATCCAATTGGCATCAACTAATAAAAACGACTTCCTTTTTCAGCCATTTCAACTAGCATTTTTGCTGGTGCAAATCTTTCACCAAATTTAGATCTCAGTTGTTGAAGTCTTTCGACTATTTTCTTCGCCCCTTGTGCATCGACATAACGAAACGGTCCACCCAAAAATGGTGGGAAACCTAAACCAAAGATTGCACCGATATCACCGTCTCTTGGCGAATTGAGTATTCCTTCTTGCAAACAAAGCACCGCTTCATTCACCATTTGCAATAAACAGCGCTCGGCTATATCTTGTTCACTCATCCCGTTATGCGGTTGTACATCTAACAAGGCATAAATTGATTCATCGACTTTTCTATTTCCCTTGTTAGTCGAATAATCATAAAATCCTCGTTGGTTTTTTTTGCCTTTTCGATTATCTTGCTCCAGTTTTTCAAACAAAGGTGGCGGTAACATTCGATCACCAAAAGCTTCCGCTAATATTGACGCTATTTTGGTTCCTATATCGATCCCCACCTCATCAAGTAAAGTGATGGGACCTACAGGAAAACCAGCATTTTTAAGTGCTTGATCAATCCGATCAACGGCAACCCCTTCGCTTAACATATAGCCCGCCTCATTAACAAACGGCGCCAAAACACGGCTGGTATAAAATCCGGTACTGTCTTTAACCACAATCACCATTTTTCCCTGTTGTTTACCAAACTCAACACTGGTTGCGATCACTTGAGAGGAGGTTTTATCGGTAACAATAATTTCAAGTAATGGCATTTTTTCTACCGGAGAGAAATAATGCAGGCCAATTATTTTCTCAGGATATTTTGCTTTTTTAGCGATTTTTGTGATCGGGATTGAGGAAGTATTTGAAGCAAAAATAGCATTCCCACCACAAGTGCTTTCGATATCAGCAACCATTTGTTGTTTTAAATCCAAATTTTCAAAAACGGCTTCGATGACTAACTCACAACGCTTAAAACCTTGATAGTTAATGGTTCCGGTAATATTGGCAAAACGCTGGCTCGCATCATTAATATTCAGGTATTTCCGTTTGACTTTATTGCGGTAAATTTCCCAACAATATTTAAGCGCGTGATTGACACCTTGCTCATTTTGATCTTTAATTCGAACTTTCTTTTTGGCTTTATCGGCCGTCACAAAGGCAATGCCTGCCCCCATTAAACCGCCGCCTAATACGCCAACCCTGTCAATATTAAGTGTTTCGACAGGCGAGCCAACACCGCTGTCTTTTTTCAATTCCGTGGTAGCAAAAAAGATATTCATCAATTGAGCTGCTTCATTCGACATCACTAATTCGGCAAAAAATTTGGCTTCAATATCGAGCCCAGCTTCAAAGCCTTGTTCCATACCTACTTGCACACATTTAATGATTTTTGCTGGCGACGGATAGTTGCCGCGAGTTTTTCGGTTCACTGTTTGCAGTGCTTTATCAAAAATAATTTTGCGGCCATAACGGGTTGTTTCCAGTGCCAATTTTTGTATTTCTGAACTGGAAAAAAATGAACTAGCTTTGACTTCAAGCTTTAATCGACTAGTGATTTTTTTACTGCGACCTACTAGGTTAAGCGCCGCTTTTTCCGCCGCCTTTCTTAAATTAGCGATAGCAACGACTTCATCGACCAAACCCATTTTTTTAGCCCGTTTACCGTTCAGTTGTTTGCCGGTTAACATTAAATCTAGCGATATGGCAATGCCTACCAATCGAGGCAATCGTTGAGTGCCGCCACCACCAGGTAAAACCCCAAGCAGAACTTCCGGCAATCCCAATTTAGTCGCTTGGTTATCGGTACAAATCCGATAGCTACAGGCCAAAACAAGCTCTAGTCCCGCCCCTAAACAAGCACCATTGATTGCCGCGACAATCGGAATATCTAATGATTCCATTTTGTTAAAAACTTGATGGCCGGTTTTAGCTAATTCAACCACCGCTTCTTCAGTATTTAAATTCTGCAACATGCTAATGTCTGCACCAGCAATAAACCCGTTTACTTTACCGCTGATTAAAACCATTGCCTTGATATTTTTACTGCTTTCAATTTGCTTAAAAATTACTTCAAACTCATCTGCAAATTCGGCGCGTAAAGTGTTTTGTGTTTCATCAGGCACATCGATAGTCAACCAGCCAATACCATTGTCAGTCATTTCCAGATTGAAAGCAGAACGTGTATTCGATTTCCTATTGGTCATAATCATCTCTCCCCTATTCCGCTTCCAAAATCATCGCTGCACCTAAACCGCCCGCTGCACATGCTGTGGTCAACCCTAATCCGCCACCTCGCCTTTTTAGCTCTCGAAGCGTTTGGGTGATCATTCGAGCGCCCGTTGCGGCAAAAGGATGACCGTAAGCTAACGAGCCACCAAGTACATTAAATCGATCCATATCGATTTCTCCAATCGCCTGACTTCGCCCTAATTTTTCCTTAGCAAATTGCTTACTGGCAAAAGCATTGACGTTACACAAAGTTTGCGCGGCAAAGGCTTCGTGCATATCAATCAGAGTGAGATCACTTAATTTAATTCCAGCCCTGTCCAAAGCAATAGGCGTCGCGTGAGAAGGACCCATTAGCATATCAATGGTCACTCCAATAGCAGCAAACGCATAACTCTTGATGTAACCTAGCGGCTCATAACCTAGCTCTTTGGCTTTTGACTCCTTCATCATTAACAATGCCGCAGCGCCATCGGTTAATCCGGTGCTATTAGCCGCGGTTAAAGTTCCGTGTTTTTTATCGAAAGCGGGTCTGAGTTTGGCGTATTCTTCCAGAATCGAGTCAAATCTAACCGTATTGTCTTTACTTAATGATTGCTTAAAAGGTGGTACATAGGCAGTCATTACCTCATCATCCAATAAGCCATCTTGCCAAGCTTTAGCCGCCAGTGTATGCGAACGATGTGCTAATTCATCTTGAGCTTGTCGGCTAATATCGTGATCTCTTGCCATTTGTTCGGCATTTTTCCCCATGGTCAAACCGGTTGAATATTCTTTCACCGAGGGAGGAATGGGCACTAAATCAGCGGGTCTTAATTGGCTGATCAATTTCATTTTTTGTCCAAAGGTTTTGGCTTTGGATAACCCCAATAATAGAGCGGCCAATTTTTTAGATACACTAATCGGTACCACCGATGATGAATCTGCTCCACCAGCGACACCAACCTCAATACTACCCGCCATAAGGGCTTCTGCGATATTGACCGCCGATTGAAAGCTGGTGGCACAGGCTCTTGAAACACTGTACGCGTCAGTCGCCACATCCATACCGGTACCGAGAACAATTTCTCTGGCGATATTAGGTGCTTCTGGGTGGACAAGAACCTGACCAAACACCACTCTGTCAATCAAGGATAAATCAATATCGGCCCGGGTAAGCATTTCCGATACCACCATTTTCCCCATATCGATAGCATTTTGCTCTTTGTAATGAGTCATTTGTCGAGCAAACGGACTACGTAATCCAGCTACTATTGCAATCCGATCAGTGTTAGATTTAAGTGGAGATTTTCGTTTGATGGTCGTCACTTTCTTTTTTGCTGGTGTTTTTTTCTTGGTCGACGTTTCTTTTTTCACTGCTTCTTTTTTCTTAACAGGTACTTTCTTTTTAACCGCCGATTTCTTTTTAATCAGAGCTTCACTGGTAGAGTCTTTATCTTGTTTCACGGAACGGATATTAACGGATTTTTGAACTTTGTCTGCTGATTTGCTTTTTACTGGTGTGTTATCGTTTACTTCACTCATAATGATTCCCGGCTATTGGATTGCAACGGACTAATCCTACACATAGGATAGCTCATTGGTTTATCGATACATCGTTAATATCAACCTAATTTCCCTCATTCCTTTTCTGCTTATTCTTTCAAAACCATATCGATACACATAACTGCTGCGAGGATTAATTTACGAATATTCTCATCATCACCCACAGCATCCGATATCTCTAAAACATAGTTATCAGCACTGGTAAATAATTCTTTGCCCAATCCCGACCATTTTTTTGATACGTGAGCTAGCTCGGTATCACCATCCATAAAATGAAAATTCCAACCGAGCATTTTACCTTTTAGTTTACAAATTGTATTATCGTTTTTATCCAAAACATCAAACTTACCACCAATGGAAAAAAACTTTTGTTTAAAACCACCGATCACCTCATTGTTACTATCGGACACTACCACCTTAGAAAGAAAAACTGAAATACCACGTTGAATACGAACGACGGGGTGGCCATCCGCTGTTCGAATATGAACATCAAACGGTGTCATGCGTTTATAGTCGGTAAATCGCAGCATTTTAGTAAAAAAACCGAGGGTAGGCTCTCGGCATTCCATAATCACCTCTCCAGTTTCAGGATCATGAATATCGTAATTATTAGCTGCTTTAAATATGCCGACATGTTCTTTAACCAAAAATAAATTTTTACCGATAATTTCTTTCATTTTATGCATCTTCCTTTGTGTTGTTTATTACTAATAACGGTATGCTATTTATAATATTCGTCGCTGGCTAGCATTTACTAATAGGTTCCATCATCCTAGAATAATGAATGAAACCTAACAAAAACAACCAATGATTTGCCTCATCGTATTTCTTGAAAAAGCTCATTTTAATAAAGAGTGATCTTCAGGCAATTGTTTGGAGATCCAGATTGAAAGCTTGTGTTTCATATTCATCTGATTTTCCTGATCGGTTGGTAGGGGTGTCACCAGTTTATCCAAAACCAATAACCGATATAGACTTTCAACTTTTTGATTCGCAGAATCTGTAGCAGAAAACTGCTTGTAACCACGATTTTTAGCGTATTTCTCACCTATCGTGACCGCGAGCTTGGCAAGCGGGGCTTCATTTTTTAGTTTTTTCATAATGTTTCACCCTAAAAACAGATTAATGATTGAACCGATTCAAAGTTTGTTTGCAAGATTGGGATTGCCAACCAAATGAATAATAGCGCTGATTCTTACAGGTTTATTGGTTCGTTGCAAATAAGCTGATAATACCTTGTTACATCACATATAATAAGCCGGTTCGACATTAAAAATTTGAGGGATACTGGTTGACTAAAAGAACAAGAGATTCATCCATCAGATTAATTGAAAGGGTCTATGCGCCACGAATCACTGGATTAAGTTTTGCTTTTATCGCCGTTTCCAGCTTCCTTTTGCAAAAAGAGCCCTCTTTAGGTCTATGGGTTCTGTTAATTATCTGGACATTAATTTGGCCTCACATTGCCTTTATTTCAGCAAAAAAGGCTAAAGAACCTTTTAAACGGGAAATGATTAATCTTTTCATTGATGCATTTATGATTGGCTTTTGGGTCCCCGTAATGTCGTTCAGCATTATTCCAAGTATAGCAATCCTTGGCATGCATCTTCTTTCTATTATGTCGGTACTCGGTTTAGCCAACGCCGTTAAAGGCCTGTTAACCGAACTGGCTGGTGTTTTGGTCGCGGTCCTGATTGTCGGACTCCATATAAACCCAGAAGCCCATCTTTACCAAATTCTCGCCAGCATCCCGATGCTGATTATTTATCCGTTATTTGTCGGCTACAATGCTTACAATCTTTCCCTTAAGCTGGCTGCCAAACAATCAGTTTTGCGCAAACTAAGTCGCACCGATGGTTTAACCGGTCTCAATAATCGTATGTACTGGGGAGAGCAGCTCGATCACTGTTTCAAGTTAAATCAACGTAATGGGGCAAAAGCAAGTATCGTATTTGTTGATGTCGACCATTTTAAAAAAGTTAATGACACTTATGGTCATATTGTTGGTGATAAAATATTACAGAAAATAGCAAGTCTGTTATTAGATTGCGCCCGCGAAACCGATATATGTGGGCGATACGGAGGTGAAGAATTTTGTATTTTAATGCCTGATACCGATAATATTAACGCTGAAGCATTGTCCGAGCGATTGCGGTTAAAGGTTGAAAACTCCGTTCTTCATAAAGACCATCCAATCAAAGGAACTATCAGTCTGGGTGTTGCAGAAATTTCAGCGGATATGCTCAATTATAGTGATTGGCTAGCGGTGGCAGATAAAGCTCTTTACCAGGCTAAAAAGCAAGGACGAAATCAAACCGTAGTAGCCTTTAACCTGAATAATAAGTTGAAGGAATGATAAGCGTTGATCTTCGACTCTTTAACACTTTGTTGCAAATAAGCTGAATCTTTTTGCCTGATTCGTCTCTAACCACTAGTAATAAGCTCGTAAATCGGGTAAAAATGCAGCCCAAAATAAAAACATTACCCAGGATTATTCATTTTAGAAGGGTATTCAAACATGAAAAGGTCAGATTGTATGTCTCTTCAGGATAAATTTACTCAGTTACAGCACAATTTAAGTCAGCACATAGTTGGCCAGCAAAAACTAATTGAACGTTTGATGGTGGCTCTTTTAGCCGATGGCCATTTAATTGTTGAAGGTGCACCAGGTCTTGCAAAAACTCGTGCCATTGTAGCCCTGTCTAGAGGTATCGAAGGCAATTTTCACCGCATTCAATTTACTCCCGACTTATTACCTGCCGATTTAACAGGTACTGAAATCTACCGGCCTCAAGATGGTACTTTCAAATTTGAGAAAGGTCCAATATTCCATAACCTAGTACTTGCCGATGAAATTAACCGGGCCCCAGCCAAAGTACAGTCGGCATTACTTGAAGCAATGGCAGAGCGTCAAGTCACGGTAGGTAGTCATACCTATGATCTAGAAAAACTATTCCTAGTGATGGCGACTCAAAACCCCATTGAACAGGAAGGAACCTACCCACTACCCGAGGCGCAATTGGACCGATTTTTAATGCATGTTAAAGTGGGTTATCCAGATGCGGCGGCCGAAGCAAAAATACTAGCGCTAACCCGCAAAGAAGCACACAAAGATTTTCACGAGCAGGGATCTATTGATTTGACTCAAGAAGATCTCTTTAGTGCACGTGATCAAGTCCTCGACATTCATATGTCAGACGAATTACAAAGCTATATTATTCAATTAATCATCAACAGTCGAGAACCTGCCAGTCTCGATAAAGATTTGACCCGATGGTTAGATTATGGTGCAAGTCCTCGAGCAACTATTTCGCTTGACCGTTGTGCTAGAGCATCGGCTTGGCTTGCGGGAAGAGATTATGTAACCCCTGAGGACATTCAAAATATGGCCTTTGATGTCATGCGACACCGATTGATCCTAACCTATGAAGCAGAAGCAGAAGGCATTGACAGCGATCAGATTATTGAAAAACTGATTGCTATTACGCCTGTGGCGTAGGTTCAATCAGCGTCCGTAAGATCACAGGTAAGGTAAAGAATTTATATGGCTAACTGGTCAAATTTATCCCATCATTTTGCATCTGCTTCGGTAGATTTTGACGATCCTCATTTTCGCCCCGGTATTGATCTCACCTTAAATCAGCTACTGGAAACCCGAGTCAAACCGGTCATTCAATGGTTAGCTCCCGAATCGATGGTAAAGACAAATCGAGTTGGCGGATTTCGATCTCGCTTTAAAGGCCGGGGCATGGATTTTGACGAAGTCAGAATGTATCAGATTGGCGACGATATTCGAAACATTGACTGGAAAGTCACGGCGCGAACCGGAGAAGCTCACACAAAATTATTTAAAGAAGAAAGAGAACGCCCGGTCTTTGTTGTACTCGATCAATCTCCTGCTATGTTTTTTGGCACTGCCAAGGTTTTCAAGTCAATTATCGCTAGCCACATTGCTGCACAACTGATGTGGAATACTTTAAGCAATGGTGATCGCTTTGGTGCGCTTTTATTTGGTGAACATGCCCATTTTGAAATGAAACCATCCGGCAATCGACGCAATTGTATGCGCCTGCTCAATCGGATCGTAGAAAATTATAATCATACCTTAAGCATCTGTTTCGGCCTTGGCCATCAAAACCGAACGAGTTCTGACAATCCTACTCCGCAAAACAAAAATGCCTCGCAAACTGACAATAAAAATCACTTAAGCGATACTTTAAAAAGACTTATTTATCTGGCAAAACCGGGAAGTGTGATTCATCTTGTGAGCGATTTTAGCCAATTTGATAAGGCTTGTGAGAGACAGCTCAGTAAACTTTCACAACATGTAGATATTCATTGTATATTGGTCAGTGATCCCATTGAAAGCCAATTACCACCAGCGGGCCTTTACGGTATTACCGACGGTATGCAAAGTGGGTTATTAAATACTGGCGGCTCACAGTTACGAAAAAGCTACGCACAAGCCTTTGAAAAAAAATTACAATACATAAAAGATTTTGCGATAAGCCGTCGAGGCGTTTTCACTTCGATTGATACGGACTATCAACAGCAGTCGTTCGGTCAGCAAGGCGCGACTACAGTAAAAACAGCTGTATCCGGAGGTGTGTCATGAGTAGCTTACCGCCTTCCCAGAGTCAATCACCCATGCAATCACAATCGGCTGTAGCCCCCCCGCCACAGCAAGCCCCAGCAAATAACCCGCTGGATCAATTGCGAGATATTCATCTACCCGATCAAATTGACCCTTTTCCTTACGCTCCCGGTTGGTGGATAATATTAGCCCTGTTGCTGATCGCAATCGCTTTTTATTTATTTCAACTTTATAAAAAACAACAAGCACTCAGATTATTAAAACCAGCCAAAGCAGAAATTAATCAGCTCAGGTCCTTGCCGCAAGATCAACTGAGCGCACACTCAATTGCCAAACTATCGGCTTTATTAAAACGCGTATGTCTGATTTATTTTCCCAAAAGGTCAGTCGCATCCTTAAATGGTTATGAGTGGTTAATTTTTTTGAATGAGCAAGCCAAAAATACTCAACGAAAACGCTCTAATCAGAATAAAGCATTTTTCTCAGATGCCGATATTCAATGGTTCAGCAGCGCGGCCTACCAAGCCAATCCAAAAATTGAAAAATCGGATTGGTTGCGGCTTTTATTATCAAGCGAAAACTGTATCGAAACGATTATTCGCGCTGCGGCCAAAAAACAATTCGCCAAAAGCCAAATAAACGGCTCTCCGTTACAAACTCAAACGGGGAACCAATTATGATCCAATTGCTTTATCCTTGGTTATTATTGGCTCTTCCCATTCCTTTACTGATCTGGATTTTAAGTAAGCCCAAGCAACCTCAACTGGCGGCGATTAGAACGCCGATGTTTTCTAACTGGAATAATATTCAGCAAAAACAGCAATCCTCCGACAGCCGACTAATGTTGCAGAAACTTGTTACTTTTATTGCTTGGTGCGCGATTGTCATCGCCTGTGCTCGCCCTCAATGGATTGACGAACCCATTGAATTACCAACCACCGGACGAGATTTATTGCTTAGTATCGATATCTCGGGCAGTATGGAAGAAGAAGATCTTAAATTACAAGGTAGACCCGTCAATCGACTGGTGGTGGTTAAATCCATTATTTCAGAATTTATCAGCAAACGGGAAGGCGATCGTTTGGGCTTAGTACTGTTCGGTGAAAAAGCTTATTTACAAACCCCTTTGACCTTTGATTTAAAAACCGTACAGTTTATGCTAGATGAAACGGAAATCGGTTTAGCGGGCGCATCCAGAACAGCCATTGGCGATGGAATTGGATTATCCATCAAGCGTTTGCGCGAAAGACCAGCAGAAAACAGGGTATTAATTTTACTGACTGATGGACGAAATAATTCCGGCGAGCTCGATCCCATCGAAGCGGCAAAACTAGCGAAACATGCCGGAATAAAAATATATACCATTGGCGTAGGTGCAGACAAACAAACCAGACGCTCGTTACTATTTGGCACCACCACGTTCAATCCCTCCGCAGAATTAGATGAGGTCACACTAAAAGCCGTTGCCAAATATACCGGCGGCCAATATTTTAGAGCCAAAAGCAGTGAAGAGCTGGCTAAAATTTATACTTTACTCGATCAATTAGAGCCCGTGGAAGATAAGCCGGAAATCTATCGGCCAATCACAGAACTATATTATTGGCCTCTACAACTCGCATTAGCCATGTTACTTTTACCGATGATATTCAACTTGTTTCGCGTCATGACACGCAATATCTATCAAGGATCAAAAGACTCGAAAGACCAAGCGATAACAAGCAAGGTTGATGCTAACCGTGCCGAGATTAACAACATGGTAACGGGAGAAGACTATGCTGGTTAATTTCTCTGAATTTCATTTTCTAAGGCCAGAATTACTTTTATTGCTTATACCAACCTTTATTGCTTTATACGGTTTTCGCCAACTAGCCAAAAGAGCGTCTTCCTGGCAAAAAGTCATCTCGCCTCACCTGCTTCAGTTTTTAATGGTATCCGGTGAAAAACAAAAATCTTACATCAACTTTTGGTTAACAGGCATTATTGCTTGCCTGATTATATTTGCCATTAGCGGTCCTAGCTTCAGACAAAAAAATATGCCCGTTTTCCAAACTGAAAGTGCCAGAGTCATTTTACTGGACCTATCCTTGTCGATGGATGCTACTGATATTAAACCAGCAAGGATCAATCGAGCTAGGCATAAAATGATGGACCTGCTGGAAAAAAATAATGAGGGAACCATTGGACTGGTCGTATACGCGGGTGATGCTTTTATTATCAGCCCGCTGACTTCCGATGCGAATACCATTGCTGCCATGGTACCTACGCTATCCACCAGTCTGATGCCGATACTCGGTAGCCGCCCCGATATAGCGATCAATAAAGCGATTACATTGTTAGAAAATGCCAATCAACCTAAAGGGCAAATCATCTGGATCACCGATGGCATTGAGAAGAAATATATTGACTCGATAAAACAATCTATCACAAACAGTAATCACCTGTTGTCAATTTTAGCGATTGGCACCGAGCAAGGTGCGCCCATTCCTCTACCAGACAATAATGGCTTTCTAAAAGATCCTGCCGGTAATATTATTCTACCTAAGTTAACCTCGGATAATCTTAAAGAAATCACTAAGAGCAGTAATGGCCAATATGTTGAACTATCTGCCAATTCAAATGATATTGATTTTATTTTAGAAGCGCTTGACTTAAATGCCGATAAAGAGGCTTCACAATCTGATGAAAGAATTAGCCGCTGGATAGATGACGGTTACTGGATCAGCTGGATACTTTTAATGCTGATGTTGATTAAGTTGCTGCGTCGAACCGATAACCAGATGATGGAGCGGTTATAAACATGAATAACAGCATGAAATCTCTTTTTAGCATTTCGATCTTTTTATCGGCAAGTATTTTTTGCACACCAACACATGCCAGCCTATGGGATGATTTGTGGAATACCCGCGATCAGCAGGCTAGTAAAGCATTTGATAAAAAGGAATATGAAAAAGCGGCAGAACTGTTTAAAAATGAACAATGGCAAGGTGCATCCCGTTACAAAAAAGGCGATTTTGATGCTGCCACAATACAGTTTTCCAAACAAGATGATATTGAATCTTTGTATAATAAAGGAAATAGCCTAGCAAAAGCGCAGCAATTTCAGCAAGCGCTTGAGAGTTATGCACAAGTCCTTGAAAAATCGCCATCTCATGAAGATACTTTGTTTAATAAAAAAATCGTTGAAGAATTATTAAAACAACAGAAAGAAAAACAGGACCAAGAAGATAAAGACCAGGAAAACAAAGAGAAGCAAGATTCTGAATCTGAATCTGAATCTGAATCTGAATCTGAACAGGATCCCGAAAAAAAACCAGAGGAAAAGGAAAATTCAGAGCAACAAAAATCTGAACAAGAGTCAAAAGAAGAATCCGATAAACAGGCAGAAGAAAAACAAGCTCAAATGTCACAAGACGAACGCGATCAAAATGAAAAAGATCAAGCTTTAGAGCATTGGTTAGAAAAAATTCCCGATGATCCGGGCGGCTTATTACGGCGTAAAATGTATCGGGAATACCAACGCCGTGGACGGCAACAAAAAGAAAAGAAAATCTGGTGATAAATATGACATTGAAAAATATAAACATGAACACTCTAATAATCCATTTTTTATTACTGGCCTTAATAGCTTTGCCTTTTGGAGTGGACGCCAAACTAACTCAGTCAATCGACAGAACCGAAATTCACGCCGGTGAAAGTTTTTTATTGACTCTACAAGTCGATGAAGATACTGGTGAACAACCTGATCTCTCATTGATCCCAAAAGAATTTACTATCATTTCTAATAGCCAATACTCACAAATGAGTTATGTTAATGGTCGTAGTAGCGTGATAAAAGGCTGGAAAATAAAAATGAGCACCTTGTCCACGGGTCGCATCACCATTCCACCAATCACGGTTGGCAATAATCAAACGACAGCGATCACTTTATTGATTAAAGACACCAGTGATCGGGTTGACCTCAACGGTCAGAAAAAAGCTATTTTTTTAGAATCTTCTGTAGACCAACAGCAGGTGTATGTACAGCAACAGATTTTATTTACAGTCAAACTATTTCGGGCGGTCAATACTCATTACGCACGACTCTCCGAGCCAACAGCTGGTGACAGTATTATTGAAAAACTGGGTGATGATATTCAATATGATAAAATGATTGAAAATACCCGTTATGTCGTAACCGAAAGACGCTATGCGATTTTTCCCCAGCAAAGCGGTCCATTAAATATTGATGCCATCAATTTTACCGCTGACGTCAACGACACAGGTCAGAGTAATCGAAATCGTTTTCTTAATACCACCCGTCCGATCAGCGTTAATAGCAAAATCGTTGAAGTTGAAGTCAAATCCCAGCCGAGTACTGCGTCAAGCCCTTGGCTACCCGCCAGTGAAGTTGTACTGGCTGATAAGTGGACACCATTATCCAAAGACTTGACTGTCGGTGAACCAGTGACTTGGACTTTATTACTATATGCACAAGGGCTTAGTGAATCGCAACTGCCTGAAATCACACTACCTAAAGTGGATGGCTTGCAGTGGTATCCTGATACACCGCAAAAAGAACGCCAAGTGAATGATAAAGGGATCTTAGGTCAACGCGTCGAAAAATTGGCCGTCATCCCATCAAAGGAAGGAAAAATAACGATCCCCGAAATACAAATGAAATGGTGGGATACAAAAAGTAATTCGGAAAAGACAGCATCTATACCAGCCAGAACATTTACTATTTTACCGGCAGAAACAACCGTTAATAGCGCACAACCTCCACAAATGATTGGGCCTGTGATTGAAACCAAGACCATTATTGATGATTCTCAAACCTTGTTTTGGAAATACTCTGCGGCAGCTATATTGATTGTATGGTTGTTAACTTTGGTCGCTTATTTCAACAAAAGCGCCCCCGCCTCGTCACGTAAGAAAAAAGCGATTACCCAACAATTTGAAAAATCGCGGACTCAATCCGTCATGCTTAAAAATCTAACCCAAGCGATAAAACTTAGTCAAACTGAAAAAATTGAAGCCGGTCTGATCGAATGGAGCTCGACTCTTACAGCAAAACCGACCCATTCTTTAGGTCATTTAGTTAATCACATTAAAGATCAGTCCTTAATCGATAAACTAAATCGACTGGAGTCACAAAGATATGCGGCAAATAAGACAGACTATCAATGTGATATTTCAAAATCGGATTTAGATTCAATTAGGAAGGAATTAACCGTTAAAGTGATTGACGGAAGTGAAAATGAAATCCCTCCCCTTTACCCTAGAATAATCAGCCCTAACTAG
>Ga0256845_1000369_pt1 | contig 43244 bp, 47 predicted proteins | sample RiftiametaG_FD_189101 | JGI IMG/M metagenome (GOLD analysis project Ga0256845, IMG submission 189101) | Tube worm associated microbial communities from hydrothermal vent at the East Pacific Rise, Pacific Ocean - Riftia | ecosystem: Host-associated > Annelida > Integument > Unclassified ...
ACCCTGTCTGTTAAGAATCAGTGTCATTGGAAGCGCATCTGCCAGACTGTAACGCTGCGCCACAAGAGCTGCCTCCTGTGTCGAAAGCCACACCACAGTTATACCCACAGGATTGCTCTCTCTGAACAATTCCAGTGTAGTCAGATCAGGATCTCCTATATCAACTGCTATAAAAACGGCACCTTCGCCTGTTTCAATGGCAAGCTGCTCCAGAAGCGGGATTTCCCGTACGCACGGCCCGCACCATGTAGCCCAGAAATTGATGAGTACCGGTTTCCCTGAAGCTGCAGCCAGAATACTGTCCAGCGATTGAACTCCCGTTACAAGAGCACCATTTACCTGGGACCCTGCTACAGTGTGGTGCGAGATGTTAACAACGAACACAGGAATTATCAGCACGAGAGACAGCGGTATCCACAGGTGTCTGCTCATGACTTTGCCCTGATGGAATGCGATATAGCATCAACAGGGCACACCTTTTCACATCTTCCGCACCTGATACACTCTGCACTTGCCGGATTCTTGTAAATTTCTATTCCCATGGGGCACACTTCTCCGCACTTTCCACAGCCAACGCAGGCATCCGACACACGCATCTGAAACACAGACACCTTCCCCAAAGCCCCCCAAGCCGCCCCCAGCGGGCACAAAGCCCTGCAGAACGGGCGTTCTACCGTTACTGCCCACAGAAGAATTACAAAGGCAACCGCAGACTTCCACCAGAACAGAAACCCTGTCTGAAAAGCTCCATCAGAAGCGGATACCAACGGCCAGCCAGCCAGAGATGTTCCAGCGGGACACACGGCCTTGCAGAACCACGGGTCACCTGCACCACCTGCAACAGGCCTGAGAAACGCAGGAAGACCAAAAACAAACAGAGCAAGCATCACATACTTTGCCGGTCGAAGGGAATCGTTAAACGATATTCTGGGAAAAGGTATTTTGTAAAGAATATCCTGCAGCAGGCCAAACGGACACAACCACCCGCAGGCAAATCTTCCTGCCACAAGACCAAGAGTTGCAACAAAGCCGATAACAGCGAACACTATCAATGCATCTGCTCTTCCCGAAGCCAGTATTCCCCAGAAACCCGGAGCAGCCAGTATGGACTGAAGAGAGCCAACAGGACAGGCCAGAACGCTTGAAGGGCAACTGTAGCAGTGAAGCCCTGGAATCATGGCAACCTTGGAAGATCCTGTAAATATGCTTCCGGTGACCCACCCAGAAAGGTGCAGATTCGTTGCCAGCAGAGAGGCAAACTGAACAGTCTTCCTTAACACGGAATGCCGTGTCAGCCTATTCCTATGCATTCCAGACAGATATTAACGGCTTTAGAAAGTATTGCTGCCGGGTTACCTAAAATATAACCTGCGACAAGCATCAGAACTGCAGCAACCAGAAGAAAGATTCTGAAAGGTGTGGAGGCGGCGACCAGATTCGAACTGGTGAATGGTGGATTTGCAGTCCACTGCCTTCCCACTTGGCCACGCCGCCTTTCTTTTTGTTTCATCGGGACGCAATCATACAAAATCGGTAGTTGTTAATCAAGTACAATCGGGTTTTCAGGATCCGTCTGTCCAGCCAAGCCCAACCCAGAAGCCTTTGTCCCACGTCATATCACCAAGAGGGGTTTCAATAGTTGGAACCATGAACATCTGCAACCTCCCAAGATGGTCTTCGTCTCTTATATCTCCGTCTACACCACCTATGGCCAGAGCAAGATCAATTATACCTTCGCGTCCCAGCAGCCCCAGTATCTGGAAGGCGTCAAACCCTACTCCCAGCCCGAGAACGGCAATCTGACCATCATCTCCTATGCCGAATTTTCCAGTGAACAAACCCTCCGCCACCTTAACAGTATCCTCCCCTGCTCCTTCAATGGTATCCATGAAAATACCGTAGTCGAGCCTGGTAAGGGCAATTGCAATTTTAGGAAGACCGGAGTTACCGGTGTTCGGATTCTTTATTCCAAGGCCCAGATTGAAATCCATGGGACACTGCCCCTGCGCCCAGTACCGGAGAATTGTCAGCCCCTGGGAAACAGACAAACTGCTCAGGTCAGAAACATCAACACTGCAGATTTTGAACTCTGTTGTGTTCTCTACCCGGAAGCTGGCATGTGCGAATGTAAGAACATCCGTCAAGCTGCACCCTGTAAGCACAAGAAACAACGCCGGAACTATCAGCAATTTACCGTTCATAACCATCCCGCCTTTCCAGACTGGTTAATCTGCAACGCACAACACACATGCGAAATCTATCAACCTGCCTCTTCCAACTATTCAAACAGCAGCTCCGGTGTTCCACAAATACACCTGTCATTCAGGAGTAACCCAGTCCAGACCGATAAGCACCGACTTATCACTGATGCTTCCATGGGGAGTATCTTCCTGAATATCCGCCTCAACCTGAACTCTTCCAAGATGCTGACTGTCTCTGATCGATCCGTTGCTGTTGAAGCCCAGTTCCATGCAGAGATCGAATATCTCAGCGTTTGTAAGATCATCGCCCCAAACCTCTGCAGCGTTAAACGACAACAGCACACAGGCAATGCCTGTCTGCGAGGCTTCAACCCCAATCCGCAACCCGATTCCTCCGGAGTCTACAAGGTATTGCTTACCCCCTGCAGAAATTCTAACCAGACAGTCATACTGCTCAATCAGCACCGTACCCTGAGATTCCATGTTCTGTACTGCGGTATTTACAACAAGCTGCACAGGACAGTTACCGGACTCAATTGCAGCACTAATCGTGTCTCTATCCTCTGCCCATAAACTATCAATTCCGTAATCGCTCAAACGAACTCCGGCAACTCTGAAAGGGCTCAGGCTCTCCAGCTGGAAACGACACCCCACAGGGGAGGGATCGTAGTTGCACCCGCTGGCGAACACAACAAGAAATACCGGAACAAATACTAACAATACCTTTTTCATAGCTCTTCCCTTCACCGAATACTCAATACAGCAAAACTACACATCAATATACGAATTTCCGCCGGTAATAGAGAGCACTGGCAGTGAAACTCACACACCGATGAATTCTCTTACTACTCAACGAAACAAAGAACGACAAGCTTTCAGCTTTACATATTTGGCGTTTGGTTCAGCATGCACTTTCAGCCAGTGCAAGCATCTTGTCCAGAATATCTTTCAAGCGAGGACATTTCCCGTAAGCTACATCTGGATCCAGTTTTGAAAACAAATCCTTCCCGTATACGACTTTTTTGTATCCCCTTCCGGTTTGCCTTTGGTAAAAGTTGTTCAGTCTTTTCGCAGGAGGATTCGCACCATTTACACGCTCTGGATATTGCGATAACCCTGCTATCTGCGTTCTGATTAAGCTTGGAAATACGGAAGGGTCGGAGAACAGCCAGGCCTCCACCTCATGCACTGCAAAAAACTGAAAGAACCTTCTCAGCCCAACTTTTTTTTCCAGATAATGCTTTGCCCACACATACCTCTCGTCCGGTGTTTTTTTGCCTTGTGGATAAATAGTAGGGCCATAAAGGTCGAGCAGAGCAATAACGGGAATAACATCATCCCTTGACAAATACAACCTTGCTTTGACAGGAGCATCTTTAACCAGTTCCGGCCACCCATTAAATCGTATACTCTGTATGCCTACAGGCTGCGACAGCTTCGGATCCAGCCAGCGCTTTAAGAATGATGGAATCGCCTTGTGCTCTGTGTGGCCCTCTACAAACAGAACAAATTTCATCCCGTTGTCTCTCTGCCTGTACTGCGATCTGAACCATTTGTCGTAAACCCCTCAAGTTCACCTGAACAGAACAAAGCTCCCAGAGAATACGTCTGCAACCAACGCTTCAGCTGTTCTCCCTTTACATTTTGCAGGCTTGTTTTCCCTTCTACCCACCTTACAACTGTCGTAGTCGGCACCACACCACGAAAAGCATCAAGGAGCTGCGGCGAATGCGTTGTTAGAATAACCTGAGTCTGCTCCGATGCACAAACTGCATACTCTGCTACAATTGGTAACATTGAGGGATGAAGACCGGTTTCCGGCTCATCAATCGCAATTAGAGGCGCGGGATTGGGAGAAGCAAGAACCGTAAGCAAAAATAAGAAACGCAGCGTTCCGTCAGACAATTCGGCAGCGGACTGTTCACGATTGAGCGTTCTCCATCGAACCCTCAATTGGATGCGTTGATCAGCTGCCGGAGGAAATACAAGCTCATCAAAATCATTGCCAAAAGCCGCACACATGGCCATGTTGATGTCATTCTTAAAGTTCCTGTCTCCAGTATACAATGTATGTAAAACACTAATCAGATTTTGCCCGTCAGGATCTACCCGCGTTTCGCGGCGGGCAATACTCGGCTGCCGTATAGGCGCATCCATATTAACGTGTAAATCATGATAAATAGACCATTCCGCCATGTATCTCTGAAAGGGCGGGATAAATCGATTTTGCGTAAACGGTCCCGATGTCAGGCTTAACAGAGATTCTTCTTCCGTCACACTCTCTTCAGGTGCGGTTAACCCATGCTCGTTTTCATCAAATACAACTGCCCTTTGAGGATCTCGTTCAAGCAATTTGAAAGGCTCAGTACGTTCCCTGGTTCTTACATGGTAGTAATTCCCAAGTAACTCATGGTCAATTCGATAAGTACTTCCCTTGCCCACACGCCCCAATTTCATCTCGTAGGTAAGACTGTCCTTGTCGATATTTCGTTTTTTTCCTATGGGAGAGGTGTTAACTGTAATCTCAATGGATTCCGCCTTTCCGTCCCATACAAGAGGGTCCATACCACCAGCCCTCTGGATATACCTGCCAAGGTTACCCCTGGCTGAAACAGAAATCATCTCCAGCACCCGCAACAGATTCGACTTGCCTGAACCGTTGGGCCCTATGAGAATATTCAGGTTACCTGGAGACCAGGAGATATCTTTCATGGAACGGTAACCCTGAACCCTCACGCTCAATATTACCATCACACACCCCCTGTAATAAACAACTTCCTGGCCACTTCTGGAGCAGTTCGGAAATCATTCTTCCTCTTTCAGGCTGTACACCACACACCAGGATGAAGCATACTCTCAATCTAGCAGACAGACACAAATCATACTTACTACAGATAGGGTAATCAAGAGTTACGAAACCATAATAGATATGCCGAAACACTATTGAGACGATTGCCCGCAGTTTCGACTCCACCGCCACCACAATATTAGCTATTGATGCGAAAGAAAGGTAACAACGCGTCAGCACTATCCCCGCTTCATTTTTTTGCAGGCAATTTGTTGCGAATAACCGGGGCGGGTAATAGAGCGTCAGCACTATCCCCGCTTCATTTTTTTTGCAGGCAATTTGTTGCGAATAACCGGGGCGGGTAATAGCGCGTCAGCACTATCCCCGCTTCATTTTTTTGCAGGCAAAAAAAATGGAGCGGGAAACGAGACTCGAACTCGCGACAGCTACCTTGGCAAGGTAGGGCTCTACCAACTGAGCTATTCCCGCTCTATCTAAGCGTGCGCCGTATATGCTCAATCCGCCGGAAAGTGTCAAGTGTAATAAACCGTATTCTCCCGAAAAAACAGAGCCCTTCCCCTTGTATCTTGGACGAAATATTGTTATTTATTCCGTGGTGTCGTGCGCTGTCACTATTGCTATTAAAGGGGTTAATAATCAAAAGTGAGGCTGTAGAAAGACTTTTTGACAGGGTTGCGGTATTCAGTTCTCAGGGTAAGTGGGAAAAAGCAGAGAACATCATTAACATGCTTATTGTCGCTAAGCCGTGGGACAAGAGGCTGCTTCTGGCTAAAGCTAACTTGAAGAAGAAGATGTGGATCGCATCCGGCCAGAAAGATCACGAACTTCTTGAAGAATCTCTTCAGCTTTTTTCACGCTGCCACCTTCTTACAGGCTCAATCAAAGCAGGTATTAATTCTGCAACATTGTTGTTGCTTTCCGGAAGGAAAAAAGAGGCATACAAGAGGGCAGATGATACAGCAAGACACTGCAGACTGCTCATTATGGAGAATAAAACCCACGAACTTGGATACTATGCAGCCACAATTGCCGAGGTTAACCTTCTTCGCGGCAAACTTGAAGCAGCTGAGTTATGGTACAAAACGGCACTCTCCAAGAACAGCCGGGTATCGGAGGAAGTGCTGGACAATATGAATCTTCTTCTTGACCATCTGGTTCCGGAACCAGACATGGTTGTTAGAATCAGAGAAGCAGTGGGGGCGTAGGTCAGCGCTGAACACTCCATGCATCGGGGTAACCGCCGGCTCTTAGTTGAATTCTCAGTTCGTCTGTGTCTGATGATGTTTCAAATGAACCCACTCTTACTTTGTAGTATGTGCCGATGTGATCAACAAACACCGGTTGATCTGTCTGATTGGCCACTGTGTCTTTTAATGTAAGTGCTGCATCCATTGTGCCGCACGCAGCCACCTGTACAGTCCATGCTCCGGTGGTATCTGCAGGCTGCTCTGTAACAAGTTCTTCCTCTGCTTCCTCTGCCGGGAACCTTATTGATGTAACCGGCCCAAACCCGGCAAACGGATCGCCTGTGTAGCCGGGAGGGTCGGCATAAGGGTCAACCGTTTCATCAACGGTTGTATCCGGTACAGTTGTTGTTCCGCAACCGGCAAGCAGAACAAGAATCAAAACTGCAATGACAAACTTCATTTCTTTCCCTCCTCCGCCTTAATGAATACGTCAAGAAGAGGCAGCATAAGCTCATGATGCCCGGTAACTTCAACGGTCTGCCCGCCAAGGGCATTTACCGGCCTTCTGACAACATTGAAAGTGGATCTATACTGTTTTATCATGTCGAAATCGGCTGTTGTGATGTTCTCCACAGGAAAACCAAGATTTCTCACCGAAGAAAGTGCTTTTAGAAACACTTCAGGCATAACAACAGCACTGCCGGCGTTAAGAACAACACCACTGGCAAGGCTGCCTACCACTTCCGCGAAAGAAATAAAATCTCTTTCTGCCTCTTTTCCAAGAACTGCCCAGTTCACGTAGCGTACAGGATGAACAATATCAGCCCCGAGACTGGGGTGAACGGTAACATTGCAGCCATTCTTTACAGCAGTGGCAAAAGGGCTTATGGCAATATTTCCACCGTTCTCAAGAATTTCAAGGCCAATACCGCGTCCAATACCCTTCCCGCGATCAATTGCCTTGCCGTAGTGCCTTGCTGTTTCTTCCCACATACCGAATGAACCGTCTCTTATACCCTCCTGAACATCCTCGGAGGTGGCACCGTACAGAGCCATCTCAAGATCGTGAATAGAGCCGGCACCGTTTGTTGCAAGGGCTGTAAAAATGCCTTCATCGAGCCATCTGACGATCAAAGGACCAAGCCCGCACTTGATCACATGCCCTCCGTACATAAACAGCCGTGTTCCACCGTTCTTCCTGGACTTAACCAAAGCTGCAGCCAGTGTTCGCAGCTTCCGAACCGCAAGTATGTCCGGAAGAGAGTTCGCAAACTCCGTAACCGGTGTGTCTGCCTCCCAGTTACCTGAAAGGAGGTCACTGGTTACCTTTGAGGTTCTTCCAGCCAAGCTCTTCAGTTTAAGCTTTTCTCTGTCAAACTTCATGGGGGTATCTCACCTCCGTAAGTATCAGCCCGCATGCCGGTAACGAGGGGCCTGCAAGCCTTTTATCTGCTGTTTCCAGCACGTTCTTCACTGTTTCAGGGAGAATCCTGCCTGTACCAACTCTGAAGATGGTTCCAGACCAGATTCGCACCACTCCCCGCAGGAACCTGTTTGCAGTGATGGCCATTGTCCAGCCCCTGCTGTTTTCTACTACAGAAGCCCTGCTGACCGTCATATCCCAGGTGGAGTTTCCTCCGCCCTCCTTTGCAAAACCCCTCCAGTTGTTGTGACCCAAAGAGTACTCTGCAGCTTTTTCCATTGCCTCAATATCAAGGTTGTTAATCCCGGGCTGAAATTCGAACCTGTTACTCAGCGGATGCCTGCCGGTTCCAATACTGTAGACATAGCTTCTGGAAACAGCGTGAAACCTGGCGTGAAAATCGTCTTCAACCTGCTGAACAGACAAACAGGATATATCAGAGGGAAGAAGGGTGTTAAGCCCTTTGTGTATTCGGCTGTACTCATCTAAAACAACATCAAAATGAGCAGGCATTGAAGCGGCATGTACTCCTGCATCTGTTCTTCCTGCTCCGGTGACAACAACATGTCTTCCGCAGAGAGAGTTCAGAGCTCTTTCTACTTCTCCCTGAACAGTGGCATCCCTGGGCTGCACCTGCCAGCCGGAGTAGGCTGTTCCATCGTACTCAAACCGCGCGAGTAATCTCATTTTACTACACCGTCGGCTATCCCGGAAACAGAAATCAAAAGAAATATCCACGATACAACGGCAACGGGAAGAGCAATAGGGCCTGAATTCCGAGGTTTGGGAATTGTAACATTCGCCTGTTCAACCGAATCCGAAGCGCTTTGCAGAATTCTGGGTATCAGGGGTAAACTGGAATTATCCGCCCAGCAATGCCCTGCTTTTGATGCGGTACTGCCTGCAAGAAGCATCAGCCTGGAAAGTTTCCGGAGGAATGGGAAGGAATCTGCCGAGTTAAGCACCGAAGCAATACCTGCCGAGCCCAGAACAGACGCAAAGTAGGTGCCTGATGCCACAGCACAAATCCACCTGACGGATCTCATGGTGCTCTGGCTGTTCCCGGTCAGACTGGCCCATGCAAGAACAACCGCCGGAGCCAGAGAAAGAGCAGGAAACCTCCTGCAGTATTTCCACTCTCTGCCCGCAAAGGCGGCCACAGGGAACAATGCAAAGAAGTAAAGGAATTTTCCGTTACACAACACAGCCGAAACAGGAACAGCAACAAGAGCGGAAAACAGCATGAAGTTTCTGTTCATCTCTACTTACCGGTTAAAACAGAATCGAGCTTCTTCTGAACAAGTCTGAATTCAATGGGCGGTGCTGAATGAAACTCCAGCTCTTCACTGGTTACTGGGTGAACAAAGCCAAGAGTTTCAGCATGAAGCATGTGGTGACCTGCAAGCCTTATGGCATCAGCAACCAGCTCGCGATTTTCTCTGGTTGACGGAACCCCGGTTGGAGACATTCCTCCATACTTTGTGTCTGAAATAATGGGGCAGTTCTTCATAACAGACATGTGCACTCTTATCTGATGTGTTCTGCCTGTTTCCAGTTTGCACTCAATAAGGCTGGCAATAGTATACCTTTTCAGAACCTTGTAGTTTGTGGCAGCCCTTCTTCCACTCTCGATCACAGTCATCTTCTGCCTGTTGTTCGGGTCTCTGCCAATTGGGCCGTCAATTCTTCCATGCGGCGGTTCGGGAGCGCCCCAGCAAAGGGCGACATATCTTCTTTTAACGGTTCTGGCTGCCAGCTGTGCTGACAGGTGTCTGTGCGTTTCGTCATCTTTTGCAACCATTATGAGGCCTGTTGTGTCTTTGTCAAGCCGGTGAACAATACCGGGTCTGAGATCCCCTGATATACCCGACAGTGTATCTCTGCAGTGGAAGAGAAGCGCATTGACAAGCGTGCCCCTCCGGGTACTTGGAGTGGGATGAACAACAAGCCCGGCGTGTTTGTCTACCACAATCAGATGAGCGTCTTCATAAACGATATCGATCGGGATATCTTCGGCCGTAAGGTCAATCGGCTCGGGATCGGGAACATTAACAACAACAATCTGCCGTGAGTGAAGATGGGTTGACGGTTTCACAGGTGCCTCACCGTCAACCCTCACATGACCGTTCCTGATAAGGGTGCTGATATAGCTCCGGCTCAGCCCCAGATCGTCTTGCAGTGCAAGAAAACTGTCGAGTCTGAGACCGGAATCTTCTTCAGCAATTACATATTCAGGAGCGCTCAAATACCCTAGTTCTCTCTGTAAATCAGGTGGTAACCAAACTGTGTTTCAACAACGCCGGACATACCGCCTACAGGAAGACCGAAAGCTGCCTCTTCAAATGCCGGAACCATGGCCCCACGCCCGAACTCTCCCAGCATTCCACCGTCTGCGCTTGACGGGCAATCAGAGTAATCAACAGCTGCCTGCGTGAAATCAAGCTCGCCGGACTGAATTTTGCTTTCAATGTCTTCAATAAGAGCAAGGGCTTCATCCTGTGTTCTGTTGAAAGGCCCTTCAACTGCACAACCATCGTAACAGATGAGAATGTGTCTGGCCGTAACTGATGTCGGAACTGTAGTTTCTTCCACCTGAACATCCTCCACTGGTTCTGTTGCAGTTGTGTCAACATCGGAATTGACAGCCTCAATGTCTTCGGCTGTTGCGTCAGCGGCAGGTTCCTCCTGACCGCAGGCAAAAAGCAGAAGAGCTACCGGTAAAATGTACAGCAGTTTTTTCACAACTTTCTCCTTGTTTGAGTAATCGGCATTCACCGGTGAAATATAGCCTGTTTTCACACTGTTGACACAGGTGGATGCGGCAACCGATAGTACGCTTGTGCCTGTAAATGTCTTTAGTAATGCTTCACATAAATAGCAACCAGAAAGGGGGTCCCAGGTGGACCGATCTTCCTTCTTCAGCGACCGTGCAAACAAGATGAAACGCTCGGTAATACGCGAGCTCCTTAAGCTGACAAACAACCCGGAAGTTATTTCATTCGCCGGCGGTCTTCCAGCTCCGCAGACATTCCCGGTGGAATATGTAAAGAGGGCTACGGCAAAAGTACTTGAAGAGGAACACGTAAAAGCTCTGCAGTACGGGGCAACCGAGGGTGACCCCAGGCTTAGGAAGAAGCTAGCGGAGATCATGCAGCGAGACGGAATCGACGCAGATCCCGAACACGTTCTTGTAACAACTGCCAGCCAGCAGGGGCTTGAGATTATGGCCAAGGTCTTTTTCAATCCGGGCGACACCTGTATTGTCGGCCTTCCCACCTATCTGGGTGGCCTTCAATCTATTAAGAGTTACGGTGGTGTACCTGTAGGAGTAGAACTTGATGACTACGGCATGATTCCAGAAAAACTTGAGCAGAAACTTGACGAACTTGAGGCAGAGGGCAGAAGGCCCAGACTGCTTTACATTATCCCCGACTTCCAGAATCCTGCAGGGGTAACCATTCCTCTGGAAAGAAGGAAGAAAATTGTCAAGATCGCCAGAGACAGAGACTACATAATTGTAGAGGATACACCCTACCGGCAGATCAGATTCAAAGGCGAGAACCAACCCACTTTCCAGTCTCTTGCTCCAGAGAGAGTTCTAAGCCTCTACACCTTTTCCAAGATCATGCTTCCCGGTTTCAGACTGGGCTGGGCATACGGACCGGAATGGCTGATAGACAAGTTTGTTATGGCCAAGCAATCTATGGATCTGTGTACTCCTCCATTCAACCAGGCAGTGACCTACCACATGCTTGAAGAAGGTGCTCTTGAAGCCGGTCTGGAAACAATCATAAAACTCTATCACGGCAGATGCGACCTTATGCTTGACGAACTGAAAAAAAATCTTGGAGATGTGGAAGGTGTTACCTGGACAAAACCCGATGGCGGGCTGTTCCTGTGGCTCACTCTGCCGGAAGGCATGAACTCCGATGATCTTTTCACAAAGGCAATTGAGGAAAACGTTGCCTACGTGCCTGGAAGTGCATTCTTCCCTATGAATGAAGATCACAGGTCTATGCGCCTGAACTTCAGCTACAGCAATGAAGACAAGATCGTTGAAGGCTGCAGAAGGCTTGGAGATCTGATCAAGAAGCACAAGCCTTAACCGGGATAACTGCTTAAGCAAAAGGGGTACCTGACGGTGCCCCTTTTTCGTTTGCGACCTGTTCAATTCTTTACGGCCCTGATATGTTTCCGTATCAATGTAGAAAACACACAACGAGAGGGAAACCAATGGATCTTTCCACAGTGTATATGAGCATGAAGCTGAGAAATCCGCTTATTGTAGGCAGCTGCGGGCTTACAGGAGAACCGGAGAAGGTTAAGGCATGTGCCGACGCTGGTGCCGGTGCGGTGGTGCTAAAATCCATATTCGAGGAACAGATAGAATCGGAACTTGGAAAAATGACCAGCAGCGGCAACTGGTATCCGGAAGCAGCCGACTACATTAACAGCTACGGTATGCAGAACGCTGTTTCAAATTATCTGAGGTTGCTTGAAACTTCCAGAAACCTGGTGGATATTCCTGTTATTCCCAGCATACATTGTTTCGGCAAGGGAGACTGGATAGAGTTTGCGCGCAATCTCGAAAGCGCAGGAGCTTCCGCCCTGGAACTGAACACTTTCATCCTGCCATCGGATCCAAGAAGAACAGGTCGCGAGAACGAAGAGATCATCCTTGATATTGTTTCTGATATAAAGTCGCAGATAGGTATTCCTGTGGCTGTGAAGATAGGGTCATATTTCTCCAGCGTATCCAGTTTCGTAAGGGAACTTGATGAGTGCGGAGTAGACGGCATTGTTCTGTTCAACAGATTTGTAAGGATGAACTTCGATATAGAAAACCTCAAAGTAATCAACGGATCTCTTCTGTCTTCACCTGACGAAACAGAAAAGGTTCTTCGGTGGGTCAGTCTTCTGAGTCCTGTTACACAGGGTGACATTGCCTCCACAACAGGAATACATGACGGCAGTGCCGTTGTGAAACACCTTCTTGCAGGAGCAAATGCAGTTCAGCTGTCATCTGTTCTTTACAAAAGCGGTCTTGGTGTAATGTCTGAGATGCTGGGATTTGTTGCCGACTGGATGCGGAAGCACAACTACAACTCGATAGAAGACTTCCAGGGTAAACTGAGTCAGAAGCGCAGCAACAACCCTGCCGAGTTTGAGAGAGTACAGTTTATGAAAACATCGGTAAAGGCCTGATATTCCCGCATAATGCCAGTATATTATCGGGTAGGCGGTAGTATTGCTACTGCCGCCTCCCACAGCACCGAACGTACGGTTCCGTATTCGGCGCTTCCTAAGTTGCTTTTCTAAGCCGCATTTCTTCAAGCAGTGAGTACAAGCCCATGTTGTTAAAGAATTCTTTGCGAAAAGCCAGGTTCATATGTGAGGCACCGCTGTTAAACCACGGACCATGCCCGTTGTAAGCACCTTGCCTCGCTCTATCCCGGCTAAGTCCTCTCTTCATCAGTTTCTTCACTCGGAATCGAGGCCGCTTCCACTGTCGCCACAATATGTTACGCAGATGTCTGCGTATCCATCTGTCGAGTTCCTCGAAAACGTTCTTAACCTCAGCCAGTGAAAAGTAATTGAACCAGCCCCGCAGTTTTGGATTCAGGTCTTCTTTGATGAACCGTTTGAGATTGCGACCCCGTCCTCTGTGAAAGCATTTTATAAGACTGCTCTTGAGTCGTTGAACCGACTCCTTTGCAACCTTAAGCCTGGGTTCTCGGTTACACGTCATACTGTAACCCAGAAATTTGCGCTTCCACGGTCGGCCTACCGCACTCTTCTCCCTATTCACTTTCAGCTTGAGACGCTTCTCCAAAAATGCACTGATTGACTCAAATACCCGCTGTCCGCTACGCTCCGACTTAACATAGATATTACTGTCGTCAGCGTAGCGGCAGAAACAGTGCCCTCTGCGCTCTAACTCCTTATCCAGTTCATCCAGCAGGATATTGGACAGGAGTGGAGACAGCGGACCACCCTGCGGGGTACCTTCATGTCGTGATGACACAACCCCATCTTCCATCATCCCCGCCTGAAGGTATCTGCGGATTAGTCGCAGCACCTCCTTGTCCTTGACTCTTCTGGCTACCCTCGACATCAGGATGTCGTGATTAACACGGTCAAAGAACTTCTCCAAATCCATGTCTACAACCCATCGCCGTCCGTCTGCCACAAACTGCCGTGCTGCAAGCACTGCCATCTGTGCGCTGCGACCGGGACGGAATCCGTAGCTGTGTTCGGAAAAGTAGGGATCAAAGAGAGGGTTCAGTACCTGATGAAGTGCCTGCTGAATCATACGGTCAACCACAGTGGGGATACCCAGCTGTCGTATCCCCTTCCCTCCGGGCTTGGGTATCATTACCTTACGCACCGGTTGGGGTTTGTACTGTCCATTCAGGAGGTCTTCCTTAACCCTGTGCCAGTTTTCAATGAGCCACGGCTTCAGGTCATCAACGGTCATACCATCGACCCCCGGAGCTCCCTTGTTGGCTATAACCCGTTTGAAAGCCAGTTGCATGTTCTCACGTTCGACCACTGCTTGCATAAGATGCTGCTCGTTCTGATAGTTATTGTCCGGCGATGTCGAATGTGTCTGGAGCACCATATCATACCCTCGGCAGTTCCGCTGCCTGCTATCCGATATGGCATGAGTCTTCTGATTCATCTTCTGCTCCCTCACCTACCCTTCGAATCTTCGGTAACCATCTCGCAACAAAGGTTCAGGCCTTCAGCCGGGTCGAACTCCGACCTACTATGCCTTCGGCTGACTTCTGCAAACCCATCACAAAACCTCTCGATCCTGTTAGCACATCGGCAGATTCACAGACCTCCCGGGGTAAGACGCGTGACTTTCCTCTCACATACCCGCCGCATATACGATGGCTCGGTTCCGGATGACATTGGGCTTTGCATATTTGTGGCTGCTTACCCACCGGCCACCGCCTCATATACGGTTCGTGTTACTCGGGCCAAGAGTTTGCCTGCACCTTCCTTCAGACGATATTTCACAATACCGCCCTTGGTGTTCGGCTGGGAGTTCCGGTCATCACGGCCTCCAGAGGGACTTGCACCCTCCAAGTCACATCCCGGTTCGCTTTCGCTTGCCGGTTAACAGCGCCGGTTATTGGCGCTGCGCGCCATGCCCGGCGCACACAGACAAGGGGAGCCCCCGGCTCCCCTTCCAATTTACTCTACCTGGCTATCTGCACTCTGCCGCAATTTCGATAAAACTGTCTGCCTTCAGGCTGGCACCTCCAACCAGAGCACCGTTAACATCTTTACCAGTCATCACTTCTGCAGCGTTGGCAGGCTTCACACTGCCTCCGTATATGATTCCGATTTCCTCGGCAAATTCTTTGTTAACTATTTCAGCCAGCCAGCCTCTGATAAGGGAGTGAACACGCTGAGCCTCCTGGGGTGTGGCTGTTTTGCCGGTACCAATAGCCCATACTGGCTCATAGGCAATAACAAGATTGTAGGGGTTGGCTATATCCATATCGGTAAGTGCAGACTCGATCTGATTTCGGACCACCTCTTCGGTCCTGCCTGCTTCCCGCTGATCAAGAAGCTCTCCCACGCACAGAACGCAGGAAAGACCTGCTGACAGACCGGCTTTCATCTTCTTCCTTACAATCTCGTCTGTTTCACCGAGAATGTGTCTTCTCTCGCTGTGGCCGGCAAGGAACCATGAACAGCCTGCTTCCTTCAGCATTGTGGCACTTATCTCCCCGGTGAAAGCTCCCTTTTCCTCCCAGAAAATATCCTGAGCTCCAAGATGTATACCTGCTCTCTCCGCAAGAGGTGCAAGCGCGGCCAGGATGGTGAAAGGAGCAAAAAGAACAACATCTGCCCCGAAATAATTGATATTGCCCTCGTCCAGCAGCGTGATGTACTCTATACCAAGGCCGAGAGAGCCGTTCATCTTCCAGTTCGCTCCAACAAACGGTTTAACCCCGTCAATTTTAAGATGCTCCAGCGCCGGCAGTTCCTCGCCCTGCAGAAGCTTAAGTGAAGCACCGCCACCTGTTGACACATGGGTAATCTGCTCGGCCACACCGGCTTCCCGAACTGCCCGCATACTGTCTCCACCGCCGACAACAGCGATGTTACCGAAAGAAGTTGCGTCAGCCATAAATGCGGCCAGAGTTCTGGTTCCCACATCGAACGGGCGGATTTCAAACAACCCCATGGGGCCATTCCAAACGATGGTTCGGCTCTTCATTATTGTTCTTCTAAACAGCTCAATTGATTCAGGGCCAATATCAAACCCGGCCATGTCTTCAGGGAGTTCATCAAATCTCTTCACCACGGCCTCATCACTCTGGTTCTTTGATGGTGCACAAACAATGTCTACAGGAAGAATCAGGTTGACACCTCTGGCCTCTGCGGCTTTGATGATGTCTCCGGCAGTCTGTATTGTATCTTCTTCAACAATACTTGTGCCGGTTTCAAGGCCCATGGCTCTGTAAAAAGTAAAAGCCATTGCTCCGCCAACGATAAGATTGTCAAGCCTGGGAAGAACATTCTCAATTACTGCAACCTTATCACTGACCTTAACGCCACCGAGTATCACGGTATAAGGTTTTCTGGGATGCCTGATAAGCTCTCCAAATACCCGGAGTTCCTTCTCTACAAGAAACCCCACATATCCTCCGCCCAGTATTTCCGGAACACCAACCATAGACGCATGCTCTCTGTGGCTGGTTCCGAAGGCATCGTTCACATAGATGTCTCCAAGCTTTGCCAGTTTTGCGGCGAATTCTGGATCGTTTGCGGTTTCCTCCGGGTGAAACCGAAGGTTCTCTAAAACCAGCAGTTCCCCCGGCCCAAGACCGGCTGCCATGGCTTCCACCCTTTTGCCTACGCAATCTCTGGCGAAGAGAATTCTTGTTTCAGTAAGAATCTCTTTCAGTTTTTCAGCCACAGGCTTCATGCTGTTGGCAGGGTCAATCTTTCCGTGTGGTCTTCCCAGGTGAGAAGCAAGAACCACAGGGGAACCCTGCTCTATAAGGTATCGAATGGTTCTAAGAACTGATCTTATCCGTGTGTCATCCAGTATTTTACCGTCTTCAATGGGAACATTGAGATCAGCCCTTAGAAATATTCTCTTCCCGCCGGTTTTCAGATCTCGAATTGAAGGGTACTGCATTCTAGAACCCCTTCGCAGCCATAATAACAAGCATGTCTACCATTCTGGAAGAGTAACCAAGCTCGTTGTCATACCACGAAAGAACCTTGAGCATCCTGGGACCTATCATTTTAGTAATACCGCTGTCGAAAATACTGCTGTGCGGGTTCCCAACAATATCTGATGAAACCAGAGGTTCATCGGTGTACTGAAGAACACCCTTCATCGAAGTCTCGGAAGCTTCTTTAACTGCTTTGTTCACTTCTTCAGCAGTCGCGTCTTTTTTGAGCACACACACAAGATCCACCAGAGAACCATCTGGAACGGGTACTCTTACAGCCATTCCGTCCAGCTTCCCCTTGAGTTCCGGGATTACCAGAGAAACAGCAACAGCAGCACCTGTTGTAGTGGGAATAACATTGATTGCCGCAGACCTGGCTCTTCTCATGTCGGAATGGGGAAGATCGAGAATTCTCTGGTCATTTGTGTAGGCATGAATTGTTGTCATCACACCGGTTTCAATGCCAAAAGTGTCGTTGATAACCTTTGCCACTGGAGCAAGGCAGTTTGTAGTACAGCTGGCAGTACTCACAATATGGTGACTCTGGGGGTCGTACTGATCAGAGTTCACACCGATTACAACCGTCAGGTCGGCACCGGGGTCACCTTTTGCCGGAGCGCTGATTATTACCTTCTTTGCTCCCGCCTGAAGATGGTATGCAGCTTTCTCGCGAGTTCTGAAAAATCCTGTTGACTCTACAACAATGTCAACGCCCATTTCTTTCCAGGGAAGCTGCAGAGGGTCACGCTGGCTCAATACCTCGAATGAATCTTTCCCTGCAATTATTCTGCTTCCATCAACCTTCACCTCACCTGGGAAAACCCCGTGCACGGAATCGTACTTAAGCAGATGGGCAAGCATTTTGGGATCAGTAAGGTCGTTAACGGCAACAATATCGATTTCATCATGCTTGAGAGACTGTCTGTAAACCAGTCTGCCTATTCTTCCAAATCCGTTGATTGCAACTTTTACCGACACAGTAATTCCTCCCGTGTGTGTCAGCCGAAGAATAACTCGGCTGTTTTGATGTAGTCCTCTGGAACAGTTTTCAGAGTTCCAACCGCTTCTGCGAGATCAACTGCCACCACTTCCGTTCCACGGAGGGCAGCCATCCTGCGATTCTCACCGGATTCACCTATTTCCACAGCCTTTACTCCCAGCCTGGTGCCCAACACCCTGTCGAATGCTGAAGGGCTTCCACCCCGCTGAACATGACCAAGAACAACATGTCTTGTTTCAAGACCTGTTCTGTCTTCAATTTCATTTTTAAGAACTTCACCGATACCAATTCCTGTTCCAAGCTGAACATGTCCAAAAGAGTCTGTTTCAGCAGAATGATAAACATGGCGGGCAAGACCGGGATCTATGGCACCTTCCGCTACTGCAACCAGTGCATACCTTCTTCCCTGTTCATAACGCTTCTTCAGAAGATCACAGACCTGATCGGTATCGAACTCTTTTTCCGGAGTAAGAATCACATGTGCCCCGCCAGCCATACCACCGTACAGAGCCATCCAACCTGCATGACGGCCCATTATTTCAACAACCATCACCCTCTCATGACTTTTTGCGGTGGTCTTCAGCTTGTCGATAGCATCCATCACATTGTTTATAGCGCTGTCAAAACCAAAGGTATAGTCAGTCGCGGAAAGGTCGTTATCTATTGTTTTGGGAACACCCACCACAAAAACACCCATCTCGCCAAGAGCATTTGCCACACCGAGTGTGTCTTCCCCGCCAAGGGCGATAAGAACATCAATTTCATTTTCTTTCAGTGTCTGCTTTATTCTCTCGAGACCATTCTCAATTTTTCTGGGGTTGGTTCTTGATGAAAAAAGAATGGTTCCGCCCAGTGTGTGAATGTCACGAACAGCTTCGCGATTAAGGGGCACCGTGGTGTTTTCGATCGCGCCTTTCCATCCACGAAGAAAACCTGTAACCCTGTGCCCGCCTGCCTCTGCACGAACAACAACACCCCTTATCACTGCATTCAAACCGGGAGCGTCTCCTCCTCCGGTAAGTATTCCAAAATGCACTGGCCTACCTCCTGTTTTTCTCATTTAAACGACATGGTGACTGCGGCGCAGCACCTATAGTTTCTGCAAACAATACAAACTCTTCCAGTGAAAGAGACTGTCCACCATCGGAAAGCGCTTTGTCAGGATCAGGGTGCACTTCAATCATAATACCGTCAGCACCTGCTCCAATAGCTGCAAGAGACAGGGGAAGAATCAGATCTCTTCTGCCTGCAGCATGACACGGATCAACGATAACCGGAAGACCCAGAGAGTTCCTTGCCAGAGGAACCGCTGAAATATCCAGTGTGGCGCGGGTCCAGGTTTCGAAAGTTCTTATTCCCCTCTCGCACAAAACTACACTTTCGTTACCCTCTTTCAGAATGTACTCGGCAGCAAGAAGCCACTCTTCAACTGTGGCCATGAAACCCCTCTTAAGGAGAACCGGCATTCTACTTCTCCCTATTTCACTGAGAAGACTGAAGTTGTGCATATTGCGAGCACCTACCTGAAGCATGTCAACATACTCGGAGGCGATCTCAATCTGCCTGATAGACATTACCTCGGTAACAACTGGAATGCTGTATTCGTTGCTCGCCTTTCTCAGTATTTTCAGTGCTTCAACTCCCAGCCCCTGAAATGAATAGGGAGAGGTTCGAGGCTTCCATGAGCCGCCCCGGAGCATACCTGCACCGTTCTTAACAACGGTTTCAGCGGTAAGCATGGTCATTTCTTCGTTTTCCACGGAACATGGCCCTGCAATAAGAACTACACCAGCCCCGCCAAAAATCACATTCCCAACTCTGATTTCCCGCACAGCCATGTTATGTCCTCCCCAGATTGTTCATAATGGATCGGATAACCTCTCTGATACTGCTGTCGGAAAGGGGGCCCGGGTTGTGTCCCATTGCGTTGTTTATCTGCTCTTCAACCCAGTTGGGATTGTAACCTGCATCTATTCTATCCATAAGTTCCGCTCTTGTGTTCAACAGCTTTACAAGATCAACATCAAGCCTTAGAAGTTCTGCCCTGTAGTCAGGTGCAATATCCTGCCTGGCGATTCTTGTTCTGTCCAGTTTACCTGTAACAGTACGGGGCAGGCTGTTACTGAAGAAAAACATTCTGGGTATTTTAAAATCTTCCAGAATATCAGAAAGAAATTCTCTCAGTTCGTGTCTGGAAAGCTCCGCGCCTCCGGGCACTGCAACGTACGCCACCGGGGCCTCTCCCCTGCCTGGAAAATTCTTTCCCACCACGCACACATCTCTCACAAGAGGGTGCTTCAAAATGGCCAGTTCAACTTCACTGGGGTAAACCTTAAGTCCGGAAGCCTTTATCAAACCTCCGCGTCTGCCTGTGAAGTACAACCTGCCGTTGCGCCTTGTGAATATGTCTCCTGTTCTGTACCAGCCGTCAATAAGGATTTCAGAAGAATCCGACCTCTCTCCCAGATAACGGTTAACAATTCCCTCACCCGATATCCACAGTTCTCCCTTGCCGTTTTCTTTAACAACTTCACCGTCATCATCACGGAGCTGAACACTGTACCCAAAAGCCACTGAAGAAAAACCGGTAATCCCCGGCTCTCCGACAAGAACCACACCTGAAGTCTCCGTACTTCCCCAGACAGGAGTTACCTTTTCGCCAGTTCTATCTTCAAAAGAGGAAAGAAATCTTTCAGTAACTCGCATTCCTCCGGCCTCGACAATACGCAGTGATGAAACATCGGCATCATCTCTGCGCGCGAGACGACTCAGAGCATCAAGCTGCGGGGGAAGCCCCATAAGAAATGTAACCTTGTGTTTCCTTATCATGCTGATGTGCTGCCTGGGGTACACCGACGGATCAAGAACAGTGGTAGCCCCCAGATACAGACCACGCATGAATATTTCATGGGGATGGCCAATTACCCCGAAAAATGACATGAGAACATCATTGCCGGTCAGTTCCAGATTCTCGCAGACTGCGGCGGTGTTTATAAGAATTTCCCTGTGCGACGTTACTGCAACCTTTGGCAAACCGGTAGATCCGCTGGTAACATTCATATAAAACTCGTCGAAAGTGTCTACCCTTGAACTGCCCTGAAGGAATAGAGCAGGAGAACTGATGTCTGATCTGCCGAAATGAAGAAGTGTACTGGCTTTCCAGCCCTCTATTTCCAGCCCCTCCCAGCAGAGAATAAAACGCTTGTTCCACCTGGTGAACACCATTTCTCTGTCTTCGGAAAGCCAGCTGGGATTCAAGCCAAGAAAACGAGCCCCCACCTTTGAAACAGCGGTAAACGCCACAGGCAGACCGCAGGTTCTGTCTACCTGTACCCCTACAAGCGTACCCTTCTCTACCCCGGCAGTGTGAAGTCTGCTGGCCAGATGCTCGGAAGCCCGGTGCCACTGGGCGTATGTTAGAGAGCTGTCACTGTCGTGAAGGGCAATCTTATCGGGAATCTCCATGGCCCACTTCTCAAGCAGGCCATGGATAGTAAGCGTCGTTCTATTCAACCTTTTTGCCGCAATCGGGGCAGAACTTGCTGCCTGCCGGAATGTCGGCACCACACTCACACTTCGTTCCTCCACCGAGTTTTGCACCGCATGACGGGCAGAACTTGCCACCTGCAGGAACAGGCTTACCGCACGCCGGGCAGAGGGTAGTCAGCGGTTTTCCGCACTCCGGGCAGAACTTACCGTCGGGAACAGACTTTCCACACGCCGGACAGGTTACCATAGCAGCCGCAGCCGCCGCTGCGGGAACTGCTGCCTGCTGAGCCTGGGGAGACATGGCCTGGCCCATTGTGTTGGCCATCGCCATACCCATTCCAAGACCTGCACCCATACCCACACCGGCACCGGCAGCTCCGCCACCGCCGCCAGCCTTGGCAGCATCACCCAGAGCTGTTGCAGTCTTAAACCTCATGTATTCATTCATGTCACCAAGAACACCCATGCCACTTCTCTCATCGATCCGCTTCTGCACCTCTTCTGGAGGAGTGATTGCACTGATGTAGAAGTCGACCATCTGAATACCGTACTTGCTGAAGTCATCGGTAAATCTTGCCTTGGCAAGTGTGCCAAGCTCGTCGTACTTAGCTGCGAGATCAAAGATGGTAGACATTGTTTCACCAAGAAGATCTGCAAGCCTGCTGATTATGATGTTCTTCAGAAAGCCTTCAATATCTCCTGTGGAATACTTGCCCTCTGTGCCAACCATTTTGTTAACAAACAAAAGACTGTCTACAATCTTCATAGAGAAATTACCGAAAGCACGAAGTCTCACCATGGAGAGTTCGGAATCACGGAAGATTATCGGCTCTTTTGTTCCCCACTTCATGTCTGTAAAAGTCTTCTTGTTTATGTAGTAAACTTCAGCTTTGAAGGGTGTTCCCTCTCCGGCGAAAGCCATATCCACAAGACCGGCAAGAAGAGGAATGTTCTGGGTGGTAAGCGTGTGCCTGCCCGGACCGAGAACATCCATTGCCTTGCCGTCGCGGTAGAACACCGCTTCCTGGCTTTCTCTTACAACGCACTGGCTGCCCAGACGGAACTCACCGGAGCCCGACTCTGGTATTCTGTGCGCCATTTCCTTCCCGGAATTGTCAAGAAATTCTATGATTTCTGGTCTTTTAAACATGGTCACCCTCCCTAATCAATCGGTGTGTTGTTCTGGAGATCGACCATAAGTGCACTTCTACCCTCAAGCCTGTGGACAAAGTCGTCAAGACCTGCAATGGCCACCTCAAGAGTTTCCGTGACTCCGGTTCCGCTGACAACAGCAGACCCCAGCGCTTCAAAATCTACTTGCATCTTCTCTACGTCCTCGGTAAGCGAGCAGTCAAACTCGTACAGTTTGTCAAGCTCGTCTTCCTTGACCTTGTGCATATCAAACCAGCCTCTGTAACCCCTTGCTGCAAACCGAACTTTGTCGGCTGCAAGTTCAAGTTTCTTCGTAAGCCGGCCGAAACCGCTTGCTGCGTCAAGGGCTGCCGGTCCTTTTAAACCGGCAAGGCCGTCTACAGCAATGGCAAGAAGCCCCTCAAGCTTTGCTGCAAGCATGGATCTGAAAAGAGCATCGTTGTCTCTTCTTTCCTCTTTGGCCTTGTACCCTTTGTATCCTGGAATTATTCTGATCGCTTTTTCCAGGAAATTAAGATCTCTTCCCTCACTCATTCTGTCCTCCAGACATGTTGTAGTATCCACTATACTCATCACTATCATACCTATATACAACAGGCGTTCGCGTCAATATGGAAGCATTTCAGACGGATGTTTAAACGCATAGCCTTCAGCGTACGGACCTTATATTCCTGGCATGTCCTGCTGCAGTTACTGCAAACAGGTGCCGCCCTGATCCGTCACCTCTGCTGACAAAGAACAGGTAACCATCGGTGGTGTCAGGATTTGCCACTGCCTCAAGTGATGCCACCCCCGGTGAACAGATAGGTGCAGGCGGCAGACCATCGTTTATGTAGGTGTTGTAGGGGCTTTCAATCTCCAGATCACTGTACAGGAGAACATCTTTGACTTCTCCCAGAGCGTACTGAACTGTGGCGCAACTCTCCAGTTTCATACCTATACGCAGTCTGTTGATAAACACACCTGCAATCAGATCACGCTCGGTATCTGAAGCGGCTTCCCTCTCTACAATAGATGCCAGTATCACAGCCTCGAAAGGTGTGAGGCCCACTGCACGGCATCTGGCTTCCCAGTCTGCATCCATTACCTCAAAACCCGCCCTCACAATTCTGTCTATCACTCTGAAGGCCGGCATTGAATCAGCGAATTCGTAGGTCTCCGGGAACAGGTACCCTTCAAAACAGGGAATACCCATGGCATCCAGAAGCTCTATTTCCCTTGAAAGAGCCTGCAGTTCCTCCAGTGAGATTCCCAGGGAATCGGAAATCACAACCAGGCTCTGTTCCGTCCTCAGCCCCGGGGGAAGAGTTACCCAGCTGGTGGGCACCGGAATAACCGCGCCTGAAACAAACATGGTAAGAATACTGTCTATTTCCATGGTATCGCTCAAACTGTATGTACCGGCCATAAGGGCGGAACCGGAAAAACAGCGCCTGTAGTGCAGAAGAACCATCCATTTGCTTCGAACCAGATTTTCATTCTTCAAAGCCTGGGCAACATCGCGAACACCCCATCCGCGGTGAAGGGAAAACTCAACAGCAACCCTCTTGCCGGGAGGGGTTCCAAGTATCCTGAAATAGATAAGCCCTGCAAAACTCGCCGCGAGAATAAGTATCAGCCCGTATACGAAAACTTTCCTTTTACTCATATATGTTTAAAAACCTTTTCAGTATTTCGCAGGCTGCCATTGAGTCTACACGGCCTTTCCTGTCTTTTTTACCCAGAAGCCGAACCGCTGCAGCGGAAGATCCAACCTCGTTAATAAGATGAACGGTGTAACCTGTTTCCCGAAGCTTTACTGCAAACTTTTCCACTTCCATACTAAGTGCTGTGGGCTTACCCAAAGCAGACAGAGGAAGCCCCATAACAACCTCTATACCGTCATAGTCACAGGCAAGTTCCCCCAGCCTTTCAAGTATTTTCTTCCACTGGCCAAAAACCGCTTCCACCGGCAGCACAAGCCCCTGTCTGTAAACTGCAACACCGGTTTTCTTTGTTCCGTAATCCAGACCCACTGTTACCATCAGAACACCCTGCTTTTAAGGTTTTTCATTCCGGCTCTGTACGCAAGAGCTGAAACAATCACACCCACAGGTACCATGAGGTATAAAATAGAGTTTCTCACAGGCACAGCCAGCATCATTTCCGTAAAGTTGTCAGACATATACCGTCTAGTCACCCAGGAAAGAACGGTTACAACAAACAGAACAAAGGCAACTGAAGCAAATGCCGCGATTATTCCCCCCTGGCCGCTGGAAATGCTTACAGCACTCTCTGTATCTCTTTTCAGAAAAATACACCCCAGGGAAATGTTTATTGTTGAGAGAACCACAGCAGTGATAAAAATACACACAACCGACTCTATCTGAAGATACACCCCGGCACCTATGCTGCGTGTTGAAACCCATGCCAGAACACTTGCGGGAATTGCCGAAAACAGCAGAGTCTGTATCCACTTCGACCTGTAGAACAGCTTCCTCCCCTGTGGCAGCTGAATCAGAGCATGAAGACCCGGCGACTCCATACTGGGTGCCGGAAAGGCAAACCTAACCATCATGGTAGCTACAACAAATGCGCTGAATGATATGTTGATGAAAATACCCACTGCCAGCCAGTACGGGTTGCTGAAATCAACGGCAAACCTGTTGAGGTTGATCACATAAATAGAGAACATCCCGGTAAGAAGCCCCAGCTGACTCCATTGAACCGGATCTCTGAAAAACAGCAGCAGATCCTTCTGGAACACCGTGGAATTTCTTCCTCCGTCACGGAAAAACTGTGAAGACTGGTACTTTGCAGAAACAGCCCTGCTTGTGTTCCATGCCTTCAGATATCCGGCAGTGGCTGACCACAGGGCAAGAAAAGCAAACACAAGGGCTTCACCTATAAGAGCAACTGCCGGCATCAGTTCCCCCTGTGTCATTGCTTTCAGAAACAATACATGGGGCCAGTAACCTGAATTCTGCCCGGGCAGTCCGGCAACGAAAGACTGCAGCTTGCCAAGACTCATTCCGGGAACTTCCTGTATAACAAGGTCGGTGCTGCTTCCGCTGGCAAAGAAGAATACAGCTCCGCAACCGGCAATAACAGCAATTCCCCCGAACAGTTTCCAGCCGTTCAATCCACCGAATCTGCCGAGGATAACAGTAACAACTGTTCCCGCAGCACTCCACACAACCAGCAGGAAGGGGTAAAGCAGAAAACCCAGAACAAGGTTGATCTTCGTAAACTCAAGCCCCCGGGCAAAAGCCAGCAGCATGGGAACGCCCATAAGAAGCATGGTCCACCCGGCATTAAACCAGCTTTCCAGAACGGCAGACACCGCCAGAGCAGGCTGGTTCACCGCAGAGGTAAGCAGCAGCGGAATCCTTGAAGCCCTGTAAAGGGAGGTATTGCCTGTAATCAAAGAAGATATTCCCACAAAAACACCGAATGCAAGCAGCGCCATTCCGAACAGCCGGGAAGCCAGTGCAGTACCAAACCCGTACATATTGGCATCAAGGGAAGAAAGATAGCCGAACAGCCCATGAAACATGTAGTAAAAACCAACGCCCATCACAGACATGGTGATAACACCTGAAATAAGTTTCAGACGGTTCGACTTCCACTCGCCCTGCACCGCCCCAAGAAAAGACCGGAGCTGCATTGCAAAGAGAACGGCAAGATGACTTAACATGTACCTAAGATACAAAGAAACACTGCAAGCACAACACAGCTGGAATCTAAACAACTGTTTCCCGAAAATATCTTACTCGTTTTATACGAAAGCCTTCAGTATCTCCCCGAAATAGATACGGTGGTAATCCTTGTCCGGGTAAACCTTTCTGGGAAGGTCAGTAACAAAACCTGAAGGGTCCATGTTCTGGGTATATATCTTTCTGCACTCCAAAATCAGTGATGCCTGGTGGTATGAGGGTGATGCAACGAATACAGATGGCTTCAGTGTCAGTGATGTATCTGCTAGTTTATCTGTGTTTCTTCCGGAAACTGTTCCCAGATGGCGAAGGTCGTGTCTGTATTCATCGGGGAAACCGCAAAGTGTGAAAGAATCAGAGTTTTCTATGAACTGGAGTGTATGTCTCTGCGGACGAACAACGATCTGAACAAACGGCCTGTTCCACATACAGCCTATGCTTCCCCAGGCAACTGTCATCATGTTGCAGTTTTCCATGGTTCCCGCTGTGAGAAGCAACCATTGGTTCTTCCAGAGATCAACGGCGTTCAGTGTGAGTTCTTCAGGCTTGATTTCCCTCATTAATTCTCCTTTCGGGTTTTTTCGGCTGTATTCGCGGTTATCCTGATTGAAGCACTTAAGGCATGAAGAGGCATTTCCGGTACTTCGAACTAATCTGAGCCGGGCAGTTCATACCCGGGATACCACGGAGGGCTCTGGTTCAGCAGCCTTTCATCGTATTCAAGACCTGTCAGGGAACACCCACTTTCCCACACGAAACTCTGGTCACCTATTGACACATGTCAGCAGGGTACCTAAATTAAATATAGATTGATTATACTGAATGGAAGTAAATAGTGGTGATTCATTCTGTGAACCAGCCGGCTTCTGGTGAAGTACGGAAACGGTTTGATCCAGAGACGGTACGGTGCGATTGCCGTAAAAGTTTATCTCGGCTATTTTGTTGATTTCATGCGTTTTTTTGCTTTTGATGATGCTCTATTCAGCTGGCTTGAAACGCAGCGAATTGATTAACCTTCGTATTACCTTTATTGATTCGAAAAGAATGGTTGTGTTATTCGGGAACCCAGAGGTAAAAAACACAGAATTGGCGAAGTATATGCAATGTGTATGCTCCCACGTAGGCAAGCAAAGAAGTGCCGTAAAGCATATTGTGTTTTTGAAGAAAAATAAAATATGAGCAAAGGAAAAATATCCATACGCTTTTTTGATGACCGGGAAGTTCGTGCAATTTGGGACGAGGAATACTCAAAGTGGTGGTTTTCAGTTTTGGATATTGTTGCGGTGCTGACTGATCAGAATGATTATTCTAAAACTCGTAACTATTGGAAATATCTTAAAGCTAAATTGAAGAAAGAAAGCAGCCAAGTGGTTAGTGCCACTACCCAGTTGAAAATTCCGGCTCCAGACGGGAAAAGGCAAAACAAAAGCATGTGCTTTGTTTGAAAGTTCGTTTATTGATAGCATTGAAGTTGGAACAACGAATGAATTGCATCAACAAATTCACGCTTATTTGTTTGGCGAATATTCAAGAGTATACCTCTGCGAACGCACAACAATCTGAACAAACGGCCTGTTCCATGTGCCGGTACTTCGAACTAATCTGAGCCGGGCAGTTCATACCTGGGATACCACGGAGGGCTCTGGTTCAGCAGCCTTTCATCGTATTCAAGACAGATATTAAAGCCGGTGTTTGACGAGGCGGTGAAACCTTCACGCTGCATCTGTATTCCGCCATGCAGTGTAAAGTCAACCATTGACTGGGGTTGCATGTAATTCTGAGCTGCGAATTGCCCTTCCAGAACAAGAATTGAAGCACTGTAAACAAAGCTCTTATCTGTTTCTACGTCGTAAGGAGCGCTCCAGTCGAAACCAGGCTTATCTGCAATAAGGCCGTCACCGTAAACAGATACCAGCCCCAGCATTCCGGTACTCTTGCTGTTGTATTACACTGGGTCGGAGAAGCAAATGGTTCCCTGTGTTCCAATTATCAGATTCTTTGAAATACCCCGGGAATCAGGGTTTCCCTTCAAGTAGAAGTTGTCAGTGGGACTGTTGTCTATCCATACAACAGGCTCAACAAGACCGGTGGTAAGTGAGTATATCACAGGAGTGGCGTAGATTGAAGTTTTCACTGTAATCCGGCTGTCTTCCAGCAGTATCCGCGAACCGTTGGGTACTTCTGCCGATGTGAGATAGAGACCGTAGTTCATTGCCATTCCCTTCAGAACCGCCCACTCTACCTGCTCGGCCCCGAACGGCAGTGGCTCTGCACCAAGGTTGAACCACGGCGCTCCCTGTTCCATCATCTCAAAGAGTTCTATCCACAGCCTGTTATACTGTGATGTGTTTGCATGAGGGCCTGAGGATGATGGACCACAGATGTAGTAACCAGATGAAAGTGTAAAACTGTAAAAATGGGGATCGTTGTTTCTTCCAGAAGTGCTGCTTGCAAGTATTACTGAACCGTTGACACGGAAAGGTCCGCCGCAGAAATACCCGTCTGTGAAGCATGCAGACTGAATCGGGTCGTCATGGAAATAGCAGTAGTAAGAGTAACTTCCCTTCTGTGAGAACAGTAATGAAACTGCAGATAACAGCAGAGAAACAGGCAGTTTCCTCATTGTAATACACCTTCCCTCTGCCAATCTACCGAAGTATTACCGTCGATACAAGTCGCCTGGCAGAAGGTGATGTCAGATACGGAAGAGTACCCGCTCGTTGTTGAACATTCTCAGAGTGATGAAAATAAGAACCGCTGCAACCAGCAGGCTGCTGACAGTTGCAAACAGAATGTTACCCCACGCGGCGCTCTGGGTGAAGATGTCTTTCAGAACAACAAGGGAGTTGAAAAGAGGTGCCGTTCTCATCCAGCTTGGCGGAACATCTCCTGTCTGCATGGTTGTAATGCCCATAACCATTACGGCAATGTAAACAGGCATTATCATTCCCTGCCCTTCCTTTACATTCTTCGCGTAGGTGGAAACAAGAAGAACAAGGCTGGAGATCAGTATAGCCAGGGGAATAACAATGATGGCAAACTGCAGTATGGCCTGAGAACCCATTGTGTAGTCTGTTAAGGCCTCTCCGGAATCACCTGCCATGTCTACCAGATACCTGGAGGCTATCTTCAATCCGATGGCTGAACTCAAAGCCCCCACAATGGCCGCAACCATTACGGAAGCCATCTTTCCAAGAACAATAGACAATCTGCTAACCTGATTTACCAGAAGAATTGCAAGGGTTCCACGCTCCTTCTCCCCTGCTACACTGTCAAGACCCACTTTCATGGAGTTTCCAAACAGGTAGATCACAATGAAGAACGGCATCATAACACCTATCAGCTTGCCCATAACGCTGCCCTCTTCAGCCAGATCAGCCGTTTCATCGGCCGCCAGGTGCTGGTTGATTGTGTAGGCTGTAAGCATATCTTCAGAAATACCCCTGGCAAGCATTCTCTGCTTCACAATAGAGTCGTTCACTGCAGAAAACACAGCATCAACCTGGTTGAATGCAAAGTTTGAATAGTCTCCTGTAGAGTTGTAGAAAACAGACATATCGAAAACAGTACTGTCGAGAATACTTCCATTCATGTTATCGGGCATTACCACCAGAACTTCAATGTCTTTGTTCACTACCTTCTGCTTCAATGAATCAAGTTCACTGCGGTCTGCTACTTCAACTGCGGCGTTCAAAGCGTCAAGAGACTGCAGGAAAAGCTCGCTGACCTCACCGCCGCCCTCACCGGTGCACACAGCTATTCTGGAGGTATAAGAGTTGATTTCTGTCATTCTTGTTTTGTTTGCTTTTCCCATAAAGGAGTACATAAGAGGAAGCATTACAAGGGGAAGAACCACAAGCATGAACAGAAGCCTTCTGTCTGTAAAAATACGGCGAAGTTCCTTCTTAAATATTATAAGGCTGTCTTTAAGCATGATTACCTCCGGGAAGAATGTAGCTGAAGAAAACATCTTCCAGATTGTCCCAGGAACTGCCTTCAATAATGTCTTTCAGTGTTCCCTCTTCCTTCAACTCACCGTCAACCAGTATCCCGAAGCGGTGACACAGTTTTTCCGCAATGGTCATGTTGTGTGTGGAGATGATGACAATCTTACCGGATTCCGCACGGCTCACGAGGAAATCGGTAACAGCTTTTGATGTGACAATATCGAGACCGTTGGTTGGCTCATCGAAAATAATCACATCCGGGTCGTGTATCAGGCTGATGGCCACAGCAGTTTTCTGCTTCATTCCTGTTGAGAGCTGATCTATCTTCTTATGGATGAAGTCGGTCATCTGGAGATCGGTAAACAGCTTCTGCTTTCTTGATTCGATTTCAGTTTCCTGCATTTTGTTCAATTGACCGAACCAGTTCATCATGTAGTCCGGAGTGAAATAGCCGTCCAGCTTCATGTCAGAGGTTAGAAAACCAATTTTCGATCTGAATATCTGGCCGTGTTCAAGTACATTGTGGTCATCAATCCAGACATTTCCCGATGTGGGTTTGATCAGCGTGGAAAGGCAGCGGAGAGTTGTTGTTTTCCCTGCACCGTTGGGCCCCAGAAGACCGTATATCTCACCAGGACTGCACTGAAAAGACAGCTTGTTCACCGCAAGAACCGTTCCTGCAGACTTTCCCCTGCCGTTCTGGAATTCCTTTGTGAGGTTTTCTACTCTGAGCAAACTCATCCTCCCATCTGCTGAAACACACCAACTGCAACCGTTTTCGAGGTTGATAATAAGAAAACAATGGCGAACAGGTCAAATTTACTGCCTGCGAATACCGTGCAACCTGAAAACTCTCTGCAGAAATCTGTCCCTCTGAGCCGCAGTCTTCAGCCCTTCTTCTTCCAGAACAGGAAGATTTGGAAATTTCTCTGCTAGAGCCGATGCGAAAAACCCTACTCCGTCGGTTCTCAGCTGCTGTTCACTGTGCAACTTTGCGCTGTTTACAGCACAGCTTGGTGATCTGGCTTTTAGAATGAAACCGCAGAGATTCAGTTCCGCCAATTGGTTCAGCTTCTCTGCTGCCCATTTTACAATCAGGTCTGTCATGTCTCTGTGGGATTCCAGTGTAACAATACGGATATCCTGGTTAACAACGAACAGATCCATAGGCTCACGGGGAACAGGCATACCTGATTCCACTTCAGGGCACACAGACACAAAGGTAACAACCTTGCCCAGCTCGTTCCTCAGTGTTTTGTTCAGCTTAATCTCGCCGTTGTACCTGACATTCTCTCCCAGAAGACATGAACTGATACCAACAAGAGGTTTTGCTTCGGATGGTGCTTCCGAATTACTTACGGTCATTGCGCGGAAATAGAGATCAACCCTGTGAGAATGGCAATACCGGAAGCCTCATTGATGCATGGGTCTTCACCGCTGCAACTTACTCTGTACTTCACAAGCTGGTTGTTTTCCACCTGAAAACGGGTAAGAATGAACTTCTCCTGCATGTTTGATGTTCGCTCGCGGGCTGCTCTGTAACTTCTGATTACATTGCCTTCAGCATCTGAAAGATCGTACCTGTGAGCGGAAGTAAGCCCGGGAATCTTCACACCTCTGTAGCTTACAGAACAGGGAGCAAGTTCGGTTAGTATTGAACCGTCTGCCAGCTTCCACTTTCTGAGGAACACAGGCGGTATCACAGCACAATAACGAACTCCACCCTCAGACTCATCAACAGGAGCGACAATATCCAGTGGTTCGGTAAGAGACCCTGTATCCCGATCTACCTCACCACACCTGCTGCAAAACCAGAAGGCAAGAGCCCCACTTTCGTAAAACATTGCCGTCCACAAATGCTCGTTGTCTGCACAACTCATTCTTACCAGCCATTCCGCGTGCGATTTCGAAAAACTGTTTCAGATTGTTTACACAGTAATATACTGCACTTTCTCCATCTTGCCGCCAGACGAAATCACTGTTAGTTTTTAGCCGGGAGGTAATCTATGATCACAAGCACAGACTGGATACAGGCATTGGGTCTGGTTCCACATCCGGAGGGCGGATACTTCAGAGAATTTCACAGATCAAAACACATTCTGAACAAAGAGTGGCTTCCTTCGGGGTTCTCCGGCAGAAGGGAACTGGGCTCTGTAATACACTACATGCTTACTGGTAATCAATCCTCGGCGTTTCATAGGTTGAAGTCGGATGAAATCTGGCACTTCCACGACGGGTCACCATTTGTTCTTCACCTTATAAGCCCGAAAGGTGTGTACAGTGTTGTTCATCTTGGCATCAATGTTACAGCCGGGGAAATCCCCTGTTTTGCCGTTCCTGCAGGCCACTGGTTCGGAGCAGAAGTAGCAGAAGAAAACTCATTTTCGCTTGCTTCCTGCACTGTAATACCAGCATTCAGTTTCGAAGATTTCGAAATGCCCACAACCGATGAACTTATAAGTATATTTCCGCACCTGGCGAAAGAGATAGAGCACTTAAGCAGAACAGACAGCTAAGCAGTAACCCTGCTTTTTACAGAAAAGGCGACCTGGCGAATGACCGGTAACAACACGGAACTTCTGGATGACAACAACTGCTTTGCGTGCGGAACAGACAACCCTATTGGCCTGAAGCTGAAATTCCGCCTTGATCCTGAAAATGGAACTGCTGTATCTGAAACTGTTATTGCTGAACATTTTAACGGATGGAAAGGCACTGTGCACGGTGGTATAACAACTACTCTGCTCGATGAAATCATGGTTTACGCCAGCTCTTCTTCCGGGTGGTTCACGGTAACAGGCAGCATTGAGGTACGATTTCATAAGCCTGTACCCACGGGAAAACTGCTTACCGTTACCGGAAAAGTGGAACAGAACAGGGGAAGATCCATCTTAACTTCTGCAACCATTGCTTCAGATGGGAAAGTTCTGGCCTCAGCGAAAGCTGTGCTGATACCTTTGAAATACATGAAGAACTCCCTTGATATTCTTTCTGAAAGACTGGTAAAGTGAGAACTTCACTGATCATTCCCGGTCTGGGCGGTACCGCCGATTGCTGGGCCCCCGTGTTCACCGGCAGGCTCGCTGCCTGCTGTATGATAAACAGCTCTCCACTGCCAGAGGAAGGCACCACCATCGAAGAATATGCCCGTCAGCTGGTACCTGAAAATCCGGTGGATTTGCTTATAGGGTTTTCAATTGGAGCTGCAGTTGTACAGGAAATAATTGCCAGTCAGCCTGGCGTTGCATCTGCGGCGGTTCTTATGGCTCCGCCTGCAGGAAACAGCTATCCTCAGCCCCCGGAAGACGCACACGACTTCAGCAACGGCAGAGGAAAGTGGTCTGCTTCAATGCTTGAAATGATGTTCACCCCTGAATGGCTGGCATCCCACCCCGATATCAGTGAGTTTTTCCCAAGAGTAGAGAAACCTGTTGCAGGTGAACTGCTGATACAACAGAGCAATGCCATATCAGACTGGAAAGGCTGTATAGACAGGCTCGCAGATGTAACAATTCCCGTTCTTGTAGTTGCCGGCAGATACGATATTATAACACCGCTGGTTCATGCTGAAGCACTGATAAATGCCATTCCGAATTCCACACTCACAGTGTTTGACACAGGTCACGGTTTTCCCTGGCAGATTCCTCTGAAAACCGCTGACAGAATTCTGGAGTTTCACAGATGAAAATATTGGGACAGATTTCTCAAGGTCTTGAAGAACTTGGCGCTCTTGAGTTAAAGAGACTCGGTGCCGGAAAGATCAGCCCTGCATACAGGGGTGTGTTCTTTGAAGCTGACGCAGCCACGGTAATGAGTATTAACTATCAGTCCCGCCTGTTTGACAGATTTCTGCTTCCACTGGCATCCTTTGGTTGCCATTCTTCAGACTATCTGTATCAGAAAGCTGTGAAGTATCCCTGGGAAAGCCTCTTCGGGATCAATCACACATTCGCCATAAGCGGAGCAACTTCAGGATCAAAGATCAGCCACTCTAAATGGGCGGTTTTAAGGCTCAAAGATGCCATAGCAGATCACTTCCGGGAGATCAGCGGAAAAAGACCTTCTGTAGACAGGTACGAAGCCGATGTATACCTGGACCTGCGCATAAGAGGTAACAATGCAGAGATAAGACTGGATCTCTCCGGAGGCTCCCTTCACCGCAGAGGCTACAGAATGGAAGCAGTTAAGGCACCCATGAGGGAAACCATAGCTGCGGCAGCTCTGGAAATGACGGGCTGGAACGGTGAGAAGCCTCTTGTGGACCCTATGTGCGGTTCCGGGACACTTCTGTGCGAGGCTCTTATGAAATACTGCAGGATTCCCGCCGGTTTTTACAGGGAGAAGTGGGGATTCTTTCGGATGGATGAGTTCAGCAAGCTGGCATGGAAAAATGTAAAGGCAGAGGCAGATGACAAAATCATCTCCCTTCCCGAAGGGCTTCTTTCCGGTTCCGACATTACTTCAAGGGCTGTGAATGCCTCCAGAATAAACCTGGGCTGTTTCAGAGACGGCGGTAATGTTAAGATTACAAGGCGCGACTGGCACACACATCCCGGCTACAAGTCATGCGCCATTCTTACCAATCCTCCACACGGCATTAGGCTTGCAGAAGGTGTTGCACAGCAACAGATAAAAGAATTCGGAGACTTTATGAAGCAGAAGTGTTCAGGCTCCGAGGCTTACATATACCTGGGAGACAGAGCACTGCTGAAGCACATAGGGCTTAGAACATCGTGGAGAAAGCAGCTGTTCTCCGGAGGTCTCGACGGAAGACTTGCCAAATTCGAGCTTTACTGATACTTTGAAACGGTTTTTTCCATCAGGTCTTTCACTCTGCTGCCGGGGTACTGTTTTACAACACCGGAAGCGGTAACTGCAGCCCAGGCTTTCCTTGAGTTCTGCATATCTTCCAGTGCTTCGGCATACACCTCCGCCTCTGACGGGTAACGTGTTGCCACTCCTTCAGATTGAGCTGCCATTGCCACTTTTGCAGCCACATGGGGGAACAGCCCGGTGTCTGTCATTGAGGGAAGTATTCTTCCTGCACCGATGATGCCCTGAACCGCATAATCTGCGATTGCCCTGGCTGCCGCAACTGCCATTCTGTCTGTTATAGCCGTGGCTCCTGTAAGCAGAACACCCTTCAGTATTCCAGGAAAACCCAGAGAGTTGTTCACCTGATTGGGATAGTCGCCACGACCTGTTGCAACTATGGCAGCTCCTGCATTAAGCGCATCAGACGGGAAAATTTCAGGCACAGGGTTTGCACATGCGAAAACAATGGCATCATCTGCCATTTTCTTTATCCACATGGGGTGAACAACATCAGGCCCCGACTTCGACGCCGCAATGAAGACATCTGCATCTTTTGCGGCTTCACGGATATCGGAAAACTCACCTGCGTTTGTAATTCTGCAAAGTTCCCTGTGCCATTCCCAGCCTTCACCTTCAAAATCGGATCGACCCGGCCCCAGGGCGCCGTGTTCGTCGAACATGGTTATTTTACCGGGGGTGGCTCCTGCCGCGATTACCAGCCTTGCTGTGGTTGAGTTGGCTGCTCCGGCACCGAAGAACACAATGGAAATATCGCTGATCCTCTTGTTGACTACTTTTAGTGAGTTCAGCAGACCTGCCAGAACAACGCAGCCAGTGCCCTGTGCATCGTCATGCCATACTGGAACAGAACAGCTGTCTCTGAGTTTCTTCAGAGCGATGTAGCACTGCGGCTGAGAGATATCTTCCAGATTAACGGCACCGAAAGATGGAGCAATTGCGTTAACCGTATCCACCAGCCTGTCTGCATCCCGGTCAACATCAAGACAAATTGGAACAGCATCAAAGCCTCCCAGAAGCTTCATCAGCATGGCTTTGCCCTCCATAACACCCATCCCCCCCGGAGGAGTACAGTCTCCATCTCCAAGAACTCTGGTGGAATCGCTGACAACTGCCACTGTTCTACCTCTGGAAGTGTGTGAGAATGAAAGCTGGCTGTCATCTCTTATGCCCCTTGAAACAGAGGAAACCCCAGGCGTGTACCAGACTTCGAGCCAGCCATTGTCAACTTCGTCAACAAGAGGAATAGTCATCATCTTACCGCCGTGGTATCCGTGGGCATCAAGGGCAAGCTCGTACAGAAATTCTGTTGTTGCTTTCTCTGCCTGTTCCTCCGACAGTCTTGTTCTTATCTCCTGAAGCGCTTCATTCGGTGTCATTGTCTACTCCCTGATATATGCTGCCGTTGTGAAGATCCCAGGCTACGAAGACGGGAAACTCATCGATTTCCAGAATGGATACCGCCTCCGGGCCCAGAAAATCCCAGGCTACTGTTTTTTTTGATTTTATCTTTGTTGAAGCCAGAGCACCTGCACCGCCTGTAGCTGCAAGGTAAACTGCCCTGTGTTTCTGAAACAGCTGTCTTGTTTCTCTACTCATATCACCTTTTCCAATTACTACTTTCATTCCAAGGCTGAGCAGTTCCGGAATAAAAGGCTCCATCCTCGCGGAAGTTGTAGGACCGCATGAACCGATTACCCGCCCTGGCGGAGCCGGAGAAGATCCTGTATAAAAAACCGGCATAACGGCAATGTCGAATGGTATCTGCCCTGTTTCCAGCATAAGACTGTGAGCAGCATCTCTTGCTGTGGCAACAAACCCCGACAGCAGTACTGCCTCGCCAGCTACAAAACTGTTCAAAACATCCTGAGACACCGGAAGGGTTACAACACGCATGATGCAGTTCTGTGGGCGTGGCACTCGATACACACTGTAACCGGAAGCGAGGCCATGTGGCAGGCTGTCTGTAGAATTCTTGTTTCCATTACAGTTGTTCTGCCGCCAAAACCCTGTGGTCCTATACCGGTGGCATTGAGTCTCTCCGTTATTTTCAATTCCAGTTCCCTGAGTTCCGAATCATCGCTGTGGGTACCCAGCCCTCCGAGAAGAGCTTTTTTAGCAAGAATACCACTTGTCTCCAGATTCCCTCCCACTCCTATTCCAACAATCAGCGGAGGGCACGCCCTTGAAGCTCCAGTCCGCACACAGGCCTCAGCAAATTCCGTGATTCCCTGCTCTCCTGCCAGTGGTGACAGCATAGCCGATCTGGAAACATTTTCACTGCCTGCTCCTTTGGCAAGAATTGAAATCTTCAGTTCATTACCGAAAACATGATCAATATGAACAACAGCAGGGGTGTTGTTCGTGGTGTTCTTCCTGGTGCCTATTGGCGGAAAAACCTGTGAAGAACGCAGGTATGCTTCAGCACAGGCCCTGCTGATTCCCTCGTTTACAGCATCAGAAAGTGAGCTGTCCGAAATGCAGACCATGTTGCCAAGCTGAATAAACACAATGGCGGTACCTGTATCCTGACAGATGGGAAGCCCCAGTTCCCCGGCAACTTCAAGATTGTCTATTTCAATTCTCAGAGCTTCTCTGCCCGGACCGGGATCTTCTTCGGAAAGTATTTGCTTTAATCTTTCTTCAACACCGCAGTGCGGTTTTACACACGCGGTGGCGTACAGCACAGCCACAGCACGGGAGATTTCCTCTTTGCTTATCAGTTTGATGTTTTCTCTCATGGGCGGTAATATGCTAATTTCCGCAACTCGTTGTGCCCATCCGGCAGTCTGACTGCAGCGGTTGTCTGCGGGGCTAAATCGCCTCCATCTTCAGAGAATACACCTGCGGGAACTGCTCTGGATCAACCACAGCGCCCAGTATACCGTACTGACTGACACTGAAGACCATCTCAGCGCCCGCCCGGGGAAACAAAACGGTAAACACCTTTTCGCCGGCAGTGTTCCACACGTCAAACCTGTATTCATCTTCTGAATCCAGCCGTTCAACCCACAGGTTTCCGTCGGCATCTACACCGGTGAGCGAAATCAGCTGCCTGTACGGAATCGGTGTGTAGCCGCCGGTATAAGCCTGATCCTGCACAGCCCATTCCTCAAATACATCGATTTCTTCCTGTATCTCAGCCTCTGTTTTGGCAATTCTGTTCACATCTGCGCACTCTATTGTCTGCAGCTCCGAAGCAGAAGAAGAGTAAGCGGTAACTGAGTAGGCAGTGTTGTCTTCAGTGATGAACACCTTTCCATCCGGTGAAGCCACAAACCCGAACAAATCGATTTCTGTGTACATACCCGGGTCTGGCCATTGCCACTGACGACTGAAATACACAGCAGAAGGCTGGCTGGCAGAGTCAAACCTGCCTATGAAGAATGAAACCACAACCTCATCTTCCCCCATGTCCATATTCAGCATCGACCCTGTAACTGATGCAGAATCAACCGGGACCATTCTGTAGGGAACATACCTGTCGGTGGTGAAATAGCTGCCGAGATAGTTACCATCTGTATCGTAAGACAGCACTTCCCTCTTCATCTCGTCTGAAACCAGTATCCGCCCGTCAGGCAGTGCACAGACCGCTTGTGGAAAAAGAAACTCACCTGGTCCCTCACCGTTTCTGCCAATCAGGTAACCCTCTCCATTCTGCGGAAACACTCTTATTCTGAGGGCCGCTCTGTCAAGAACAACAACAGAACCGTTGGGATGGTAACAGAAGTCATCAACACTGCCGATCATGGTCACGGAATCACCGAACTCAACGCCGAATGAATCAGCAACAAACAACTGATACTCCGGTATTTGAATACTTTCCGACTGCGGTAACTCTACAGGTTCCGAGTTGCATGAAACTGCCGCCAGGCAGCTCAGCAATGCAACAGCTTCGAAGTGTACCGGTTTCACTTATAAACTCCTCTACAGTTTGCGCTGTTCAAGCTCTACTACTCCCTAATATGCTCCAGACCGACTGATATCAGTATTCTAACATGGTCATCTGCAAGACGGTAGTAAACATGCCGTCCCTGTTTTCGTCTGGCCACAAGGCCACCGGTTCTAAGCCTTCGAAGCTGATGAGAAACTGCAGATACCGAGATGTCAAGCAGTTCAGAGATGCTGCACACACACTGTTCCCCGTCCAGCAGAAAAAGCAGTATTCTCAGGCGGGTCGGGTCGGAAGTCTGGCTGAACAGCTCCGCCAGAAGCTCTACTTCTTCAGTGGCTGCACGAACTGCAGGAACACGCTGCTCCATCGGACTCATCGTTTCTCCTCAACTCTCCAGTGTGGCCTATCTCTTTCAGAGCCTCAAGAATGCTGCTACTGGAATACCCTGCTCCAGGAATCACAACGGCGGAACCATTTTCCAGAGAAACTTCTACCGAGCTAACCCCTGCAAGGTTCTGCAGAGATTCGGTAACAGTTCTGACGCAGCCTGGGCACGTCATCGCTGACACATTGTAAGTGATGCCGCCGGAATCAGCAAGTGCTGCAGTTTTCCTCAGGCGGAGCCTGCTCTTTGTATCCTTCACCCCGTAGAAGGCAATTGCCAGAAAGAAGAATGCAGCGGCAATCGCAGTAAGCGCACCTGTAAGCCCTGAGACTTCGTGATACTGCAGAATACTGCCAGTGGGAACATCAAGGCCGTTGAGAAGCAGCCCGGCAAGAATACTAACCGCAACAATGGTTACTATGTAACTCCAGAATGACAGTTTGCCCAGACTCTTCCGCACAGCACCCATGGTGGCCGCATTTGTTGCAGGACCGGCCATAAGAAACACAAGAGCGCTGCCAACAGGAAAACCGGCATAAACAAGAGCGGCGGCAATGGGAACAGATGAAACCGAACAGACATACAGAGGTATTCCAATTGCCAGTGCTGCCAGCATTCCAAGCGGGCCTGCCAGAACAGGATAGTCTGCAAGCTGCCCAGGCTCAATAAACACCGTGATAAGTGCGGAAATACCAACTCCGATAAACAACCACAGATAGATGTCTCTGAAGAGAGTTCCGAAGGCGTATCTCCATATTCTCCCGGGTATTGAACCCTTTTCTTCAGCTGCTTCAGGACGGGGCGCTGAACTGTGCCCGTTTTCCCTGTCTAAACTGTCTACAACAGTACCGCTGACTACACCAGCAACGAAAGCGGCTACGACCTTTGCAAGTGCTATGGGCCAACCGAGAAGTGCCCATGTGGCGGCGATTGAGTCAACACCAGTCTGTGGAGTACTGGAAAGAAAACTCACAGCGGCACCTTTGCTGGCCCCATCTCTGCGCAGACCAAGGGCAGCGGGAAGAACACCGCATGAGCAGAGAGGCAGGGGTACACCGATCAAACTAGCTTTTAGCGAGCTTCGGAAACCGGGTTTACCCATGTGTTTGTAAATTTTGTTCTTCTTTACAAACACATGCAGAACTCCTGCGACCAGCAAACCGAAAAACAGAGAGGGAGCAAGAGCAACACCTGTGTTCCAGACTGCCTTCACGAACTCTGTAAGAAACTGCATATTGACCTCTTTCAAAATAATATAACCATTACTTGAGCAACTGCTCAAGTATAGTACATGCAGTACAGTGGTGCAAATTTAAACTATTTGATAAAGAGGTATATGATTGAACTGCTGTAAATTATCTGTACCAGAAATACGGTGCCGGCAAGCATAAGTGCTGTTTCCCCATCCCTGAGAATACTGCTGAAACTAATTTTTAAACCAATACCCGCCATAGCAGTGATCAACGCGTAGTGACTTATTCTGCTTATGACGTTGATGGCGACTTCCGGCAGAAGGCTGAAGGTTGGTACAAGAGAAAACACAACAAAACCCACAATGAAAAGTGGAATTGAAACCTTTCTACGTCTTCCAGAACCTCTTCGGGAAAACACTGCGATCAGAACAAAAACAACTGGAGTAAGCATGAGTATCCGGGTCATTTTTACTATTGTAGCCGTTTGCCCGGCAGACTCACCTACAGTAAAGCCCGAGGCAACCACCTGCCCCACAGCCTGCAGGGTGTTTCCAATGAGCAGCCCGGTATGAACCTCTGAAAACCCAAGCAGTGCAGTTCCAATGAATGGAAGAATGAATATGCCCACAGTACCAAGAAAATTAATAATGGCTACAGACAGCCCAACCTGTTCCTCGTCTACTCCGATAATATCTTTTGTTGCGGCAATTGCCGAACTGCCGCAGATAGCGTTGCCTATTCCCAGAAGCAGAGCAGACTTCCTGTTGAGTTTGAAGACACTGGCAAGAACAAGGGATGCAGCAATAGTTACTGCAACAGCAGAAACAACAATAAGTACAGACCTATAACCCAGATCTTTTACTATCATAAAGTTCAGGTTCACGCCCATAAGAGCCACGGCGAATGCAAGAATGTGCTTCTCGGAAAAAGAAATTCCGGCAGCAAACAACTTTCCCGGTTTCAGACCATTACCAACGGCAACTCCAAGCACAATTGCAACAGCAACAGAACCCACTGGCAGGAAACCGGAGAGAAGCTTTGCCGCAATGCCCATTGCAACACACAGCCCAATACCGGGGACAGATTTCATCAGCATACAGTGCGCTTTCAGGAAGCAGGGGCGCTTTGTTTGAGTTCAGCTTCCGCCTTTGCGAACCAGGTTTCCAGAACTTCTATAAAACCTTCCCTTTCCATGGGTTTTCGCACCTCAAGGTAGTCGTCTATTGTTCTGCCGCCTCTTGTGTAGTCTTTCTCACGAGAAGACAACGCCGCAGTTCTGGCATACCGGAGCAGACCCAGCAGCTCGCCGGTTTCGCCTGAATTCAACTGAGCGGCTTTGTTCTTCTTCCACAGCTCTGCTGCCCGTAGACACTTTCTGTAAACTTCTATGCCCTGAAGTCTGTCTTCTTCTGTTATGTAGTTCTTTCCCGCCCCTGGCACCGCTGCCGCACTGCTCTCCTCAAGCCTCTGTTTGGCATCAAGAACCATCTCAAGCACTTCATCCGAAAAAACAGTTGTCTCCACTTTCGTGTGAACCGCCTTCAACCTGTTTGCGTATTTCCACTGATTCCGAAGTATAGAATACAGATTGTCGCTGAGTACCCAGCCCGGTATAAGCTGATACCATCCTTCTGGAACACCCTGGGGGCGCTTGTGAGGAAGGGTTATCAGAGAGAAGGGAAAACTCACACGCTGGGGCAGGGTTGTGAGACCTGTGGCGATGACTGTGAACGGACTTCCGCTGAAATCTGAAGGATATTTTACAGATGTACTGAGCCCGAAAAACATACCGGTTCCCGGTCTTATCTCCTGATCTGGAAGGCGGGAAGTGTGATTGCTGCCTATGTTTGCCCCATAGCCTATGTTGCCCCGACCACCGGGCCACCATGCCGCAATAAGAAGAGACTGATGGTGAATTCCCGTCAGTGGACCGACAACGCTTGCCGTTACCTCGCCTTCACCGAGAACACTGTCTGCACCAAGAAACGAATCGGTAAGCTTTCCGTGTTTTTCAACTTCAGCGCACTCGCCGACAATTGAGCTTTCAACAACAGCTAATGAATCCACGCGGGAGTTCCACTGAAGCACACTGTTTCTCACAAGAGCGCCGTCCACGGCTGAAGCACCTTCAAACAAAATGGAACCCCTTACTGCTGTGGCATTGTCGACCACCGCATCCTTCATGACCACAGTGTTCAGAATACATGAGCAATTCGAAACACAGGCATCCCTGCCGATGAATCCCTTCAATCTGTTTTGCAGTATTTCCCTGAAAGAAACTGCTTCCGTTACAGTTGACCGCCCTGAAGCCGATCCAAGAAATGCAACATCCGCGTGATCAAAGTGCGGAATCACAGGAACCCTCCGCTGACCTGTCTCAACACCTGCGTTGATAAAGGCATCAAGAACACCCGGAACAGAATCCCACCTGATGGTTCCGCAGTATTCGACCTTCGACCCGGGAAGAAGGGTCATCGAAACTATTTCACCGGTGGATACAACTGTCAGCGGTCCCTCAATCGTGCAGTTTCTAAAACTGCTGCCCTGCAGCATCCCACCGGGAATATGAACACTTACCTCACCGTCAAAACAGCAGTTTTTAACAAGATCCAGATCAGATTGCGCGGTGAATTTCACCAGATTCCAGTTGGCGGAACTACAACCCTGAGAAACAAGCTTGTCTGTTTGACGACGATCCAGCGGCACGGCGGTGCTGCATCTAAGCGCGGACATATTGGGAAACAGTACCTCTGAATGTTCTGCCAGTGCTCTGAAATCAATCAATACGGCCTGCCTTTCCTCTACCCAGCGTATTTCTTTAACAGAACC
>Ga0256845_1000370_pt1 | contig 43020 bp, 40 predicted proteins | sample RiftiametaG_FD_189101 | JGI IMG/M metagenome (GOLD analysis project Ga0256845, IMG submission 189101) | Tube worm associated microbial communities from hydrothermal vent at the East Pacific Rise, Pacific Ocean - Riftia | ecosystem: Host-associated > Annelida > Integument > Unclassified ...
TGGATTTTATTTTTCTCGTTCTTGGGTTGCAGATACTATCTGCAAAGCTTTGGTGACTTGTTTTTCGCATAGCATAAAGATACAAAATTTTGGAAAAATAAACTACTCACCTTGCAACGGTCTTATTTTGTATATTTAAAAACACTTGGCTTTGAATTTAGCACAAAACCCGCATTAAGTATATACTTTGTTCTCTGTTTTTTTTATTATAATTCAGTTTTATATCATTTTTTGTGTCCACCAAAAGAGTACCCTAATGATAAACCAAAATCCAAACCAGAACTCCATTTATATGTCCTTGCCCAAGAATCTCCATCATCTGGCACAGTGCTTTTCCATTTATATTCTCCATTAATAGGAGGGCCATAACCTAACCAATAACTTATAATAAACCCTGAATTCCAAACATAAGTTCGTCCAACTCCTGCACCAATAAAAAACGCTTCATATAGTGCTTCCGAACCATTATGAATACCATCTAAATTCATATATCTAGCATTTATATTTATAAACGTATTCCTATAGGATGACTTAAATAACCAAAGGAATTTAGCATCTTTTACTGGATGTAAATAATATTTATAATGTATTCCAAAACCATATTCTTTCTCTTTAGATATAGAAGGAAATGAACCACCTGCTTGAACAAAAAAGGCGTGTCGGGGTGTCATTCGCAATTCATAAGCCATACCCCACCTCTCCACAGCCAATCCTGCTGTATTAAATTGAAATGAATGACGGTAAAATAGAGAGTCGTTTGACTGAGCATTTACTGTTGTGAAAGCAAATACAAAGGTTATTATACCCAATACTTGTTTTAATTTACTTTTTTTTAAATATAATTTCATCATCTTTATTTTTATTGAGATGCAAATAAACAAATATAAAAAAGATTATGCGACCAAGCGTATAGGCTTAAGAAAATTTGTAGTCTAATCTTATCGGATAGCACTTACAGATTCATAATATTCAGCCTTTTACGTAAACATATAAAATTGAGTGAAAAATGGTTTTTTATAGGCAGGAAAAATAGTTGATATTTTCAGTTAATATTTTTTAGATATTCAGTTGGGGTTAAACTAGTGTGTTTTTTAAATATAGAGTTAAAACTACTTTTAGAATTAAACCCACAGTCATATGCTAACGAAAGCAAAGTATATTTTTTATTTGAAGGTTCAGCCATTTTCTGTTTAACTAAATTTATTCTATACTCATTAACAAAGTCAAAGAAATTTTTCTTTAGATTTTCATTAATTACTTGCGAAAGATGATTGTTTGAAATATTCATCTTTTTAGCAACTTCAATTAGGGAGAGTTTTCCATTTATATAAGGTTTCTCTTCCTCCATATACAGTAATAATTCTTTTAAATATATTGCAGAATCTTCTTTTTTTAGTCCAGATTTTCTATAAGGTCTATTAACTATATCCTTATCTTCAGTAGTTGCGTATTCTTTTATCCGATTAGAAACAGAATAGATAACTTGTTGTCTTATACCAAAAAAGCCTAATAAAAAGATAAAAGCCACAAAAGCAAACTGTCCTTGTATATCAAGTATCATATGATCTTCGGGAAGCATAACATTGGAAGTCTTTGAATCAAGATAGTAAACATAAGTAACAAGACTAGAAATAACAATCCATAAGAGAACTAAAAGAAAAGTTAATATTTTCAACCAATTTAAGCTGATGTCTTCTTCATAGGAAAATATTTTTTGAATAGAAGTATTGTGCTTTTTTAACAGTCTTAATGTAGCTAATAAGTATATTGTTATAAATAATATAGCTATTCCAAAAACGAAATTTTGATAAAGATCTGCCGTAAAATGAGTAACTAAATTAGCTTTTTCTTCATATGAAAGTTGTGCTAAAGGAATAATACTGATATAAATAATAACCGTAGGGAAAAGGTGAAGAATCCACTTAGCTTTAAAAATATTCTTTTTAGAGATTAATGATTCAGCATAAACGTACATTATTGAATAATACACAACTAATATGCCTGAGGGGAGATATCCATATTTTATGTAAAAAACATGCCCAGACAGGAAAGAATAATAAACAAAAGCTAAGTGAATAGCAAAGATTGAAAGCCAAAATATAAGTATTTTGTCAGAGATAGTTTTTCTCTTTTTGGAAAGAACTAAAACAATGAAAAAAATTGCTTGAAATGCACCTAATACAATTAAAATTTCCATGTGTATAAATATGTTATAACATTATAATGAAAACACTTTATTTTCAAGGTAAACTGTTTTTATTTTCACTTAGAGCTTTAGTTTTTTTCTTGGTTTCTTGTATTCAAGTAGTAAATGCAACTTTTAGATTTAGTGGTCATCTATTTTATAAAACTAAAGGAGAGTACTCTCCTTTAGTTTTACTGGATTAGTTATTTTACCACTTCAAATCGCAAAAAGAGAAGTTGTATGTCACATATTACCCAATCCCAAAGATACACAATTTCGTGTATGCTTAACAAAAATCACAAACAATGTGAAATAGCAGAAATTATAGGGAAAGACAAATCTGTTGTTAGTAGAGAGATAAAGCGTAATTCTAATCGTAAGAATAAACGTTATTGCCCTGATTTAGCTCAATGGAAATGTACAGAGCGAAAAAAAGTCAAGACAAAGAATATTCGATTTACAGAGGATATGCAGAATCGTGTAAACGAACTAATTAAAGAAGACTACAGTCCAGAGCAAGTGATTGGTTTTTTTAAGAAACAAGGTAAGAAAATTGTGTCAATAGAGACAATTCACCAACACATCTGGGAGGATAAGAAGAATGGCGGGGGACTCTATTTACACCTGAGGAATCAAGGGAAAAGGTACCGAAAAAGAGGAGCAAGCAAAGATTCTCGGGGGATTATCAAGAATCGTGTCAGCATAGAAAAACGTCCTGATGTTGTTGACAAACGAGAGTGATTTGGAAGTTGATTTAATCATCGGAAAAGGTCACAATCAGGCTATTTTGACAATAAACGACAGGGCATCTGGTATGCTGAAAATGACTAAAGTAAAATCCAAAGAGGCGCACGTTGTTACAATCTTTTAGAAGACTGGAAGCCATACCTGTACACAATCACTGCTGACAATGGAAAGGAATTTGCGGGTCACCAAGAAGTCGCAAAATCTATTACTACTTCGCTAGACCATATCACTCCTGGGAACGAGGATCTAATGAAAATTTAAATGGACTTGTCCGACAATATTTCGCTAAAGGATCTGATTTCAGTCAAATTACAGAACAAAGAGTGGCTGAAGTACAACTGAAAATAAATAACCGACCTAGAAAGAGGTTTGGGTTTGAAAACCCTACCTTTGTAATGAATCAACTATTGTTTAACTTAGAAGTTGCATTTATGAGTTGAATGTAGCGTTGCTATTCCTCACGCAAATCATTATTATACTTGAAATATAGCAATGAATAATGTATTTTAGCAAATTGATGGTAGTATCTACATTATACATATCTTATGACGGTATGACTGACCCACTTGGTCAGTCTCAAATATTGCCCTATTTAATTGGTTTATCAAAAAAGGGCTACTGCATTACATTAATTAGTTGTGAAAAACCTAAGGTCTATCAAAAAAACAAAGCTACTATTCAGGCTATTTGCGAAAGTAATAAGATTGATTGGCGTCCTATTTTTTATCACAAGTCCCCACCAGCACTCTCTACCTTTTGGGACATTGTTCAGTTAAAACTTTTAGCCATTAAACTCCACAAACAAAAGAATTTTAAACTCGTTCATGCCCGTAGTTATATTGCCTCTTTGGTAGCTTTGGGTTTAAAACAAAAATATGGGTTAAAGTTTATTTTTGACATGCGTGGTTTTTGGGCAGATGAACGAGTAGAAGGTGGTTTATGGAATGTTCAGAATATTCTTTTTAAGAAAATTTATAAATTCTTTAAACAAAAAGAAATACAATTTTTATCACAGGCAGACTATGTGGTTTCTCTTACCGAAAATGCAAAAATAGAGATTCATTCTTGGGAAAAAATCAAAAATAATCCTATCCCTATTCAGGTGATTCCTTGCTGTGCTGATTTATCTCATTTCTCTATCCAAGCAGTTGATTTATCATTGCAAGCTCAATTTAAAACCCAATTAGGGATTCAACAAGGTGATTTTGTAATGACTTATCTAGGATCTATCGGCACTTGGTATATGCTAGAGGAGATGCTTGATTTTTTTGTAGAATTAAAAAAGGAATACCCAAAAGCTATATTTTTATTTATCAGCAATGACCCCAAAGATGTAATTGAAGCAAGTGCATCTGCAAAAAGAATTGATTTATCAGATATAAAGGTAATAAAAGGGAGTCGGCAAGATGTGCCTACTTTAATTAGTTTGAGTGATGTTAGTATTTTCTTCATAAAACCATTATTTTCAAAAAAAGCATCATCACCTACTAAGCAAGGTGAACTAATGGCAATGCAAATACCTGTAATTACGAATACTGGGGTAGGGGATACGGATTTAATTATAAAAGAAAGTAAATCGGGACTTTTGGTTAAGGGCTTTAATAGTAGTAACTACCAAGAGGTGATTGCAGAGATAGATGCTTTGTTGCAAAAAGATATTGATTATAGAAAAGAGGCTCAGGTTTACTATTCGTTAGAAAAAGGTATTATTAAATATGCAGAAGTTTATGAGAGTCTTACGTTGGGTTAGCACAGTTTTATTTATTGTTGTTTCTTTTTGGGTTGATGCTCAATGTGCAGATTCAATTGCTAGCCCAGTTCAGCGGTGTAAGTTTGAAAAGTTTGAGGTTGAAGATGCTTCTGATATTAACTATTGTGATGATGCGATAAATGGAAGTGTTCGTGTAGGAAATGTTTTGGGGTTTTCAAATATTAGTGCTGTGTTTGACGCTAGCTATATTGTAAATAATGGTAAGCTAATTGGTTTTTTATCTGATTTTAATCACAACAAAGTTATATGTATTCATCATCTTGAAGGGTTGGATGTTATTGATCATATAGATACGCTTAATATTCCGATAGAAGGACCTTCTAATATTAAGATGGTAAAGGACATTGATGGCGTATGGTATCTTTTTGTTATCGAAGCAAAGAAAAAGCAAGTGTTAAGGTGTAAATTAAGTGTTGATTTTAAAGTGCTTAGTATTGATGTTGTTTCAACAAATGAACAGAAGTTTTCATCTATTGATTTTATTAACGTTCAAAATGTATGGTATATGGTATCAACCTATCTAGATACTAGATTGTTTTTTTATAAAGTAGGAGTTACTTTAGATGAAACTTCAGATTTTGAATTATTGAAATCAATTCCTATTCCCTCATCCGTTGTATCTCCAATTGATATTGATTTATTTACACAGTGTGATACTGTCTACGCATCTATTATTGGGCTTAATAAAGAACACACTATAGTAAAGATGGAAAACTTGAATGCAAACTTATCACTTACTTCTATATTTAAAGAAACTCTAAGCCTAGGAATAGAAACTAATCTGTGGAGACATGAAATAGTAAAAGTAAATGCTAGTGGGTTTCAAACGATTTATGCTGGTCAAAAAGGAGTTTACCAAACAGAATTCTCAATGAATATGGGGGTAATTACTGCAGGAAATATTCGTATTCTTAGTCAAGGGAATAATTTAGTTTTAGGCTTAGGAGTTATTCGGCTTGGTAACCAGTGGAGGATAAAAACAATCGACAAAAATAAATACGAAACAATTATTCTTGAAGATACTACTTGTGGATATTCTGATGGTAAATATGTAATATCAGGAAATAAATCAGTATCATACTCTATCATAGAAAACGGAGAAACTAAACTTGTTAGGCAGGGTGTTGTTGTAACAAATGACTCTGTACCTATCATCTTCTTCACCGAAAATGAAAATTGTTTGAGTATACCAACAAGCTTCACTACTTTAAGCAACAAGCCTATTACTACTTACACTTGGGATTTTGGAGATGGAGGAACAGCTGGCGTAGTTGACCCTCTGCATCAATATGCAAGCGTGGGTGATTATCCAGTAAGTATTATAGTTGAAGATACCGACGGCTGTAAAAATACATTTAAAGATACGGTGTCTATCTATAACGACCCTGTTACTGACTTTACTTTTCCTTCATTACTTTGCACTAATAACGATATCATTTTCACTAATACAAGTACTGGGGAAACTGGAAACACAGTAAAATGGAATTGGTCAATTGACAATATCAAGGTAGATACGCTTAAGGATTTTAAAACTTCATTTCCTGCTAACGGAACACTTAAGATTAAACTTAAAGCTGAAATACCCGGCTGTAAAGACTCAGTTTCTCAAACCGTGACTATCATCCCAGGACCAATAGTCCATTTTGAAGCCACCGAAAATTGTTTGTCAGACAGCGTTAAATTCAACAATTCCACTGTTGGTAATAACATTACACAAACACTTTGGAATTTTGGGGATGGGCAAACAAGTTTGTTAGAAAACCCTACTGTGTTATATGATACTGCTCAAACGTTCTTGATTTCGTTAGCGGTATCCAATCAAGCAGGTTGCAACAATTATTTTGACACTAACTTTACTGTTCGTCCGCTGCCTGTTGTAGATTTTGATAATGGGATTAGCTGTTCTAAAGATAGTACAGAGTTTTATGATCGTAGCAATATTACATTTGATACAATTAATAGCTACAAGTGGCTGTTGGACAATAATTTGATTTCTTCTAACCAAAACCCTAATATTTATATTGAAGATATTCAACCCCATTTTATAAAACTGATAGCCAAAAGTGATAAAGGCTGTACTGATTCTCTTACAAAAGCAATAGTAACCACTCAATCTCCTCAAATCACAATCGAAACAATAGAAGACTGTTTTGGGAAGTCTACTACCTTTAACGATTTATCTACCGATATCTCCCAAATTACTGACCGAGAGTGGTCTGTAAAAGGGAGTGGAATTACTTCTTCTGCTAATACATTCAAAAATTTATTTGAGCAAGTAGGATCAAAAACAGTTTATTTGTCATTAATATCTTCTACTGGTTGTAAGGCTTATGATTCCACTATAATTCAGATATCACCATTACCTACACCTACTTTTTCAAACTCAAAAGTATGTAAAAATGACTCGGTTTTATTTTACCAAACAAGTGTCAGTACGACTGATCCTATTGCAACAACAAAATGGTTTTTTGAATCAATTGGATTTGTAGAAGGAGATACAGTAAAAGTGAAATTTAATCAATTAGGCAATCAAAAATTCATCTTAGACATTACTACCCAAAATGGGTGTAAGAATAGTGTTTCAACCAATGTAGATGTATTAGAAAGCCCTAATGCTTTATTCATCCTCAATAATAATATAGGTAAAGCTCCTCTTGCAGTTTTAGCGACTCCTGCCTTAGCTACTGGTACACATACTTGGTTAGACGGATTGGGGAACACATCATCTACATCTAATTATAATCCTGTATATTCCCAAAATGGGATTTATTCGCTCACACATATTATTAGCAATGCTAAGCTATGTACCGACACTGTTTCTAAAAATGTGTTTGTAGGCGACTTTTCTATTGACTTGTCAATTGACGGGATTGGCATTAAAGACTCTCTTACTGAAAAATACATTACCCTATCACTGACTAATAACAGTCCTATAAATATCACTAACCCTGTATTCAATATCGACTTAGGTAATGAGATTATTTTTAAATCTCAAATACAAGCAATCATAAAACCTAATCAAAGTACTGTTTACCTTCTTCCTTTGGGAATTTTGGCTAATCAAGTGCAAACGCTTAATTATATTTGTATAAGTATTGACCCCACATACCTAGAAGACAAAATAAGTAAGAATAATTCTCAATGTATTATACTTAATAATGACTTTAAAATAGAAACCCCTTACCCAAACCCTACAAATAACCTTATATCATTTGATGTGTATAGCCCTTCTAATCAAATAGCAATTGTAAAAACTTATACCTTATTAGGCAAACTTTTGAACAAAAAAACGTATAACCTTACTAAAGGAAATAACAAGATAGTTGAACCTCTCACGACCCTTAATAGTGGCTTATACTTAATAGATATTAATATCGGGACTAAACATAAAACGTATAAAATCACTAAGAAATAACCGTTTGAGGAATTTAATTCTGATTTACTTTTGTACAAAAAAACTTTATTGCACTGATAAAACTAGCATTCTTAATTTTATCTTTTTACTAATCTTTTCACTTGCAATAGTAACGAGTAAGGCGTTATGTAAATAAGTGAATTACGAATCAAACCCATAATAGGGTAATAACCAAAGTAGAAATATTTCCAAATTAACCTAAGACGAGATTTCAATTGGTCTTTTCTTCTTGATAAACTTATTCCATCTGGATTATTTTCTGTATCTAATAATATTTCATCCAAATTAGCCATTTTTACTCCTTTGCTATTAAGATCCATATACAAGGCATAATCCTCTGCTGATGGATAAGTAGTGGGGTATCCGTCTATATAATCAAGGATTTTAGTGCTAAACATAATAGTAGGATGTACAAAAGTAGAATTAAAATATAATTTTTTTTGAATCTCTTTTGGTAATAAAGGATTACGTTGAGTAAAAGAAACCTCCCCTTTCATATCTACATAATTGGAATGACTTCCCACAATCAAGATATCTGGGTGAGCTTCTAAGAAATCATATTGCTTCTGAAAACGATTCCCCTTGATAATATCAGCACAATCTAATCGAGCTATATATTTATAACTGTTTTTCGCATAATCAATCCCTGTATTCATCGCAATCTCAATTCCTTGGTTTTCTTCTAAATATATGAAATATATTTCTCCATTAGCCTTATAGGCATCGTTGCATTTTTCCTCATTAGGTTTTTTTATACTACCATCATCCACGATAATCACATCAAGGCTTTCTGAACCTTCTATTGATGCTAAACTTTTATATAAACCTTTTGGGTCATTGTAGTGAGGGATTAATAAAATTATACTATTTTTCACTTCTTTGTTTTTTATTTATTACAACAATCATAAATGAAACTAATAACCAGAAAGGAATGCTCCTTAAGGAATCAAATTGTATGGAGTTTAGTAATTGACCTGCTAATAAACTCAATAACATCACTAGTACAATAGGCTCTTGTCCTTGTCTCAATCGTCTTAATCCGATATAGCCCATCAATAGCGAAGTACCTATAAACAAGAAAAATCCAATAATGCCCGTCTCACATAATAGGCGGGTATATAAAGAGTAACCTGGTGGCCAAATTGGATTTGTAGGATTCATGTATTGATCTCTGAGTTCATAACTCAGCTTCACTGCCCAGTCGGGATAATTCTTGACGTAATAGAAGCCCTGTTGCCCAAGCCCTACTCCTGTTACTGGATGTTCTTTGAATATTTCAATAGCAGTAAGTTGTGTAGCCATTCTTGTTATATTTGAAACATTCAAACTGTTCTCTCTATACTTTTTTTCTAATTTAAGAGAACTAATTGTTCCCCCTATTTTTTCGATAACTACCCCACCTATAATTGGTAAAATGACAATAGACGCAATCACTATTTTTTCTAAGAATTTAACATTTTGACCTACGGTATATACATAACGCATGAGCAAAACTATAAAAATAAATAGCTGTATAATACATACAATTAAGGCTGTTCTAGACCCGCTCAAAAACACCAAAATAAAAACCAAAGCAACCGTAAATAGTTTTTTACGATTATCGTAGATATAAGTCAACATAAAGGGTAAAACAACCATCAAATACATAGCTAGATAGGGCGGTTCGTAAGTAACTCCAGTGACTCGGTTAGCACTCCATGAAGGCTCTGACCCGCTTTCTCGCATAATAGCCGTATGAATAAAGTCATACAGGGGTTTTAAAAAAGACACCTGATACCAACCAATTAATATCTCTAGCATCACAACAAAAAATACGAAGAAAAGCACATAATACATATACTTACGCATTAACCTAATGATTTCCCACGAACTATACCTCCCGATCACATAATGAAAAAAAGGCACAAATCCGAAAATCGACATCCCATAAATAATCATCTGATTAATGAATTGGCGATTACCTGCCCTCCCTTTAAACAGAGATGTAGATATTGATGTATAATTGAAGAAATAAGCAAAAATACACCAAACGAAAAACAATACATATAGCTGATAGATAATGCTATTAATAGGAGTGATTTTCTTTTTAAGAAATAACATTAAATAATAAACCCCAACTCCAACGAGTAAGATATGTGCCGCTAAATCTTGTTTATGTTCTCCCAAAGCCTTTATCCCTGCAAAATCCGTGAAAGGCAAGGTTATAATTACTAAAAGAAAAATGGTGTGGATGGTTTTACTCAAGGCTATATTTTTTTATTATCGTTTGAAAGAAATCAATAGTTTGATCAGCTGTATTCTCTGCTGTGAATAGCTTCACTTTTTCTTTTCCTTTTTCAGCTAAAGCTAGACAATCTTTTGGATGGTTAAGTAGAAATGTTATTTTTTCAGCAATATCATCTCCCGATGATGGATCTACCAACAATCCATCTACATTATGAGAAATGATTTCTGGTCCAGTAGTCCATTCAGTAAAGATAGTGGCTAATCCTGCGTTCATTGCCTCTATCGCCGCTAAACCAAAGGTCTCAGAATATGAGGGCAACACGGCTATATCATAAGTTTGTAAATGGCTTAACAATGTAGCTCTATTAACGTGTCCATGAAATATGGTTTGCTCTAAGGCTCTTTTCGATAGTAATTGTTGAACCTTTTTTTTGTCTCCTTTTCCATAAATATGGAGTTGATGATGATCATCAACCTCACAAACAATATTCCATGCTTTGGCTAAAGAAAAAATTCCCTTTTTCTTTGTTAACGTTCCAAAAAAAACAAAGTCATACGATTCTTTTACTTTTCTTTTATTGATTAGTTCTGCTTTAGAAACCCCATTAGGGATAACTATTGTGTCATTAAATATATTTGGGTAACAGTTATTGTACACCTTTTGAGCATAACGACTAATGTTAATAGTTCCATCTGAGCTTTGGTACAATCCTTTTTCTTTCTTAAAAATTAATTTGTTTATTGTTGCTTTTTTTTCAGATTGAAAAAAAGAATGTGAGCCATGAAGTCGGACAATTACGGGACAAGTGACTTTACTGGGAAGAAAATCAAAGAAAGGATTTTTAATCACTTTAGAGTCCCAATCAGGTGTTTCTAAAATATCAATATTATGTTTTTGAATTAACGAGTTAATTTTATCATGATATTTTTTTTTCCAAAAAAATAAGCTAAAAAATGCAAATACCCGTAACAAAATTCTTCTAACAAAACCACTTGAGATACTATCTGGTACTTTTACGCTATAATAATTTCGTATAATAGTAACATTGCCTGCTATCGTGACAGCTTGTTGTACACCTTCATTTATATCAGTCAAGCCATAAACTATGACCTTGTGTCCTTTTGTGGCTAACTTCTCTGCTAGTAGTTGCACAAAGGTTCCAATACCCCCATTTTGTTGAGGTGGGTATTCATCACAAATAAATAAGATATTCATGATTTTAGTTTAAAATTTATTTTTAATTTTTTCATTCTTTTTAGGATAAAAAACATCATGATTATGCACATCAATAATTCAGTTAAGAATAACACAAGACCTGCACCCGTTAATTGAAATTCCTTAATTAAAATTACCCCAATAAGGGCATTAAAACAAAGCCCTACAATATAACTAAAACTATACCATTTTTTCATATTAAAAGTAATCAACTGTTGAGAACAAAAGGTATGCATGAACGTATCAACGGCAGGGAATAAACACATTAGTCTAAAAATCATCATAGAGTCACCAAACTGCCTACCTAAGAAAGGAATTCTATCGACAAGGATTGGAACTAGAAAAAATGAAAGTAAGGATAAGATACCTACAACTAAAGAAGATACAAATCCTACCCTAAAAGAAAAGTTGGTGGCTTTGGCAATATTAATTTTTGATTTCTCGCTTACATTAGGAAACAATGCCTGGGCAATAGGACTACTTATAGTAGCTAATGCTCTAATTAATTTCTCGGCAGCACTGTAGACCCCAACAATAGTGTCGCTTGTAAAAAAACCTAATAATAATGTTATGTTTGAATAAAATGCACCTGAAGCTAATGTGCCTACAAAAAAATCTTTACTGTACTTCATTTGTTTCACAATACTCTTAAGAGGTGCCAATGAAAGGGTGATTTTATCTTTTTTTAGCATGATGTAATTTGCATAGCAAAAGGGTATAAAATTACAGAAAGCATATGTGATAGGGTAATACAAATAATCACTTTTAATTGTGACTAAAAAGACAACACCAATCGCTAAAAGAAACTTAGAAAGTACATTAACGGCAGTAATCTGTTTGACTCGCTGAACACCTTGGTAATACCATAGAGGGGTAAGTATAAAAAAAATCGACCCGATAAAGAAAAAAAGAATCTCCAATTGGTTATTTTGAAACGTCTCTACAAAAAGTATAAGAACTAATAATAAGACACTACTAAGCCCTATCAAGTAGCTTGTAGCAGTATAGATAGAGCTAATAATTTCTGATTTTTTCTTTAAATCATTACTGTAGTCTACAATTTGCTTTGTACCAGAGAATGCAAATCCAAACTCACATAATAATTGAAAATAGTAGACAGTTGCCTGTGAAAAGGATAATTTACCATAATTCTCAATACCTATTGTAGAAATTAAATAGATTAAAATAAAAAAGGGCAGGATATAGTTAACCATTTTTGATATAAATAAATATATCAAATTAATGTAAAATAATTTATCACTCGTTTTCTCTAAACTCATTTAGTATTTTAAATGCTGAAACAAAAGTACACATTTTAACCTAACACCGATAGTTAACAACTATATAATATTAAATTATCTATAATGAGTTTAAACACCATCGTTTGATGATTTTTCAGTTATTAACCCGATGAATATATAACGTTATTTAATTGTTTTGCAAACAACTGGTAATAAGCTGTTTATATGAAAGTGAATATCGTTTCGTACCCGTCGGGTTAATATATTAAACGATTTAAAGAGACAATACGTCTGCATAACAACGTTGTTAAGCTATTATTTTTGGCTGTTTATTTTTTTTTTGTCGTAAGAATTAATAGCTTAGAGAAATATTTTATATCAAAAAACACCTGTTATGAAAAAAACAATGTTAATATTACTAAGCTGTACTACAATTGGCTTGGTATCAGCACAAGATGAAATAGTTAATGGTAAACTTACTGTACAAAATGATATAATCGCTCAAGGAAATCTTGAGGTCTTACATGATCAGGCAAGGCTACTTTGGAGATCATCTTTGTCTACAAGCCCTCTTTCGAATCAAAAAAACTACCTAGTCCCAAGAAATACGGCTAACGATGGTTGGGATTGGAATCAAGGATTTGGCTATCATTACGGCAACAGGGCATGGTATATTGATAGTAGGTTAGGAATTGGGACAGATAATCCAGAAGCAAAGCTTACCGTCAACGGTGAATTTTCTTTTTTAGCTGGTGAAAATCGATTACGTTGGGGGCAAGTATGGGGAGAACGAAGTTATTTAAGTCCTAGAGACCCTAGTAATACTGGGTGGGACTGGGGGTATGAATTTGGGTTTCACAACACTAATAGAGCGTGGTATTTTGACAGTAAACTAGGAATTGGGACAGATAATCCTACTGAAAAATTAACTGTAATGGGAGCTGGAAGATTTTCTCAAGACTTAATCATTGAAGGGGACTTAATTATTAAAAACCCCAATAGATTTATAGGACAAAAGACAAATCAATTAGCATTAGTTCATGACTGGGAGCCTAATACAGATCGTTTAATCATGAATTATAATGGGGATTTTGAAGATGGAGTAATTATTCACGCAATTAGTAATACTGCTAGGCCATCTCTAGCTGTATCAGGAAGAGTAGCGATTGGTTCTGCTAGAACATTACCTTCAGACGTTAATTATAAGCTTGCTGTAAAAGGAAAAATAGCTTGTGAAGAACTAAAAGTAGAGCTTTCTCAAAATTGGGGAGATTTTGTTTTTAATAAAAATTATTCACTTATGCCACTAAGGCAAATAGAGCATTATATCAATCAAAATCAACATTTACCTGGGATACCTAACGCCCAAAACATTAAAGAAAAAGGTTTAGAAATAGGAGAAATGCAAAGGCTTCAAATGATTAAGATTGAAGAACTAACTCTTCACCTTATTGAGATGAAAAAAGAGATTGATTTGCTAAAAACAGAGTTAAAAAACAAATAATTCATTTAAGTTTATCATTATGAGAAATATAATTCGTTTTTGTGGAATTGCACTATTGTTTTTTTACCAAATATCGTTGGCACAAATAGATCGAGAATGGAAAAATTTAGGACCGTTTGCAAAAAGTTCAAACTCAAATAATGGACGAATGGAACAAATCGTTTTTCATCCTAACTATGGACTAAATGGTAACGAAACCATATATGCAGCTAGTTGGATGGGAGGTCTATGGAAAAGTATTGATGGTGGGAATAATTGGCTACCTACCTCTTCTGAATTCAACCTCCCTAGTTCAGCTATTTCTACAATAGCTATTCATCCAAATGCACCAGAAGCGATTTTTCTAGCAACAGGTACAAGAGAAAATGTTAACAATCTTCTCTGGGAAACAAACTCTTGGAAGACAGGGATTATATATACAAAAGGAGTTTTTTGGAGTGATACAGGAGGAGATCATTGGAATAATGCTACTGGGAATTTATTAACATTATTTAATAATCCGGCTGTCATTAGAAAAATTATTTTTGACCCAAGTGATTCTACCCATCTTTATACAGTTACAAGTGAAGGAATTTTTCATACGCACAATGCTACAAGTATTTCACCACCTACTTGGGTAAAACTTTTTAGTGGCAATGAAGAAGAGTGGATGGGGATAAATTTTAAGCCATTAGAAGAAAATATACCCTTATCTCAAAAAATCATGTATGCTAGTGCTACTGATGTTTATAAATCAACAGATGGAGGGTCTACCTGGTCATCAATGGGGCTAAAAAACTTGATCGAAGAACGCGGGGTCACTGTAAGTAGAATCAACATAACAGTATCGCCAGATAAAGCTAACAGAGTATATGCGCATGCTGTTGTTTGGCGAGATAATCTTCAAAATCCTAAAAAGTCTCAATATGAGGTTTATGACATAATATATAATAACGGAGAATGGCATTTTATCTTTTTAGATAATGAGACGGGTGCTAGTTATGCCAAAAGACCTAACCGAGTACCTATGGTTGTTTCCCCAATAAATGGTAATATAATGTATATAGGATTTACTATGTTGGTGGGAAATATAAATATTCAACCATTACTTGATTTATCATCAGATGCAGATAACAAGATCTTGGGCAATTTTTCTTATAGGGCTTATCGTACCTTCAAAATGCATCCAGACATAGTGAGTTTCCAGTTTGAACCAAACACCAATACCCCTCGATTATGGGTAACTACGGACGGAGGAATTTCAGTAATTAATGATCCAACCACTTTCCCAATTAACGATGAACGGATTACCCTTAAAGAACATGGTTTATCTGTTAAAACCATCTGGGCCATGGGTGATGATATTTCATCAGATGACTTTATAGGTATAGGTAATCAAGATACTGGAACGGACGTATTCCACAAAGAGATGGGCACCGATTGGAAATACAATATTAGAGGAGGAGATGGTTATCAAGCTAAAATTAATGCTGTCAATCGTTGGTTCATTGGGAAAGTAAATTCACAAAAAGAGTTTGTTTACTCCCCAAGTGGAGATGGGAAAGAGTTTCCTTTCCCGTTAAATATTGGTGCGCCTATGATTCTAGACCCTGTTACAAGCCGAATGATTTGGGGAGTTTCACATGAAATAGTAGGTTATGAATATAATTCCACGGGAGGGGATGAAAATGCGGGAGAATATAATACAAAGGATATGTCTATCGTAGACCACCCAGAAGATCACGGGGACTTTTTATCGTTTCGAAAAGTTACACAATGTTTTACTCATCCTAGTACTATATATGCCTCTACTCAGTGTAAATTTGCTCACAATTCAGTCAATTGGCACAGAAACATAGATGATTTCTACACCCTATTATATAAAAGAACTCCAAAGAGTTGTCCTAATAATGAGGATTGTTTTATAAACATTACCGAAAACCTAAGGAGTGCAATAGAAATAGCTGGACTTAATTCATTATTTAAAGAAAAAGACCTTCCTGCAATTACTGGATTAAAAGTACACCCTTCAAACCCCGATAAGGTTTGGGTTACATTCTCTGGTCCTGGTACTGCAACAGGAATTTGGACTACTAATGATGGAGGTACTACTTGGCTTAATGATGATGATAACAACCAAACATTACAAAATATCCCTATTAATGGGATTACTCACCAACTTGTCAACGGTGTAGACATCATTTATTTAGCAACTGATTTTGGTGTATACTTTAGGGAAGGAAACAATGGGCTTTGGGCACCTTATGGGAATTTCCCTACGGTAAGAGTAACTGAAATAAGCATTAACTATTGTGCTAATAAGCTTCGAGTTGGTACTTTTGGAAGAGGTGTATGGGAAGGGAATTTAGCACAAACTCATACAGGATTTGATTATGACATAGTAATTAATTCCAGTTCATTTATCAATCACAATTTTATAGCTCAAAGTAATATTGTATTAAAATCCGGAGTAAAAATGAGCATTAATGGAACATTCAAGATGCTCCCTCAAACTAAATTACTTATTGAACCAAATGCTAAATTACTTATTGAAAATGGAGAAATTGAATTTTGCAGGACTTGTGGAAATAACAATAATAACCAAATTACTGTTTTTGGAGAATTACACATTAAAAAGGCTAGCTTTAAGAATTTGAGTCATTATCAATTAATAATTAAAGACGGTGGAAAGGTAATTGTCGATAGCATAAATGGTGATTATTGCTTTTATAAGCAACTCCCAGCTATTATATATGAAACAGAAAATAGTATGTTAAAAATAGAAAATATTCAAATAACGGACAATCTTAATCTTCCGTTCCCAACCCCTAATAGTATTATACGATCATCATCTCAGTCAGCTTATGCTTTGGTAGATGTTTCTACATCAGGTTCTTTTTCAACTAATGGAAGTGTTCACTATATTGCACCTAAAATCATATTAAAACCAGGGTTCTCGGGTCATAATCAGTTTAGAGCTAAAAGTATAGATAATGATTGTAGTAATGTTACTGATCCTTGTTATGAAGAATCTCCTCTTATTATGATTCGAAATCAAGCTAGGGTTAACAATGATCAATCAAAAGATTATACATCATTCTATAAAAAACAAATTAAAACTATCGGTGACAACAAGTCTAATTTAATTACACTATACCCGAATCCTACTTATGGGAAACTTTTTATTGAAGGACATGAAATTGAAATACTAGAATTAGTAAATAATGCTGGGAAAGTCCTTATTAAAAAGACAAATTTAACTACAAAAAATGAGCTCGATATGTCTTCGTACAAAAAGGGTCGATATATTGTGCGTTGTTTCAAAAAAGGAAAATGGATTTCTCAAAGAATAATAATTAAAAGTAATTAACCTATTTATTAATTCCTTCCAAATAAACCTTTTCCAAAACTTCAATATTTTTATCAATATTGAATCTTTCCATAAAAGAATTTAAGGCATTAGATGAAAACTTCTAATCAAACCATTAGCACAAGTGCTATTTATCGAGCAGCTGATAAAATCACATTTAAACTCGGAACCCAGCTAAACCAAGGGGCGTCTGTTTTAGCTTATTTGGCACCTGTGAGTTGCTCTAGTTGCTCTCCAGCCCTTAGAAATTACTTTAGTGAAGATGATAGTCAACGAACTGAAATAGATGAATCGACTTATAGTCAAGAAATAGTGATTTATCCAAATCCCGTTACTCCTTCTGAAACAATAAACATACGGTTTCGATTTCAGAACTCAGGAAAGGCGATAAAGAGAGTGTCTATTCACTCAGTTAAAGGAGATAAACTATATGAAACAAAGACTGATAAAAACAATATTCAATTAGACACTCATCAGTGGGCTAAAGGAGTATATATTATAAAAGTAATACAAGAAGATACGGCTTACAAGCAACTGTTATTTATAAAGTAGGCATCTCATTTTTGTCATCCGTTAAAAGCGATGATTCTTTAATCATTGCTTTTAATATGTTTCAAATTTCTCACCCCCCCCCAATTAATGTTTACCTTTTTAATACGTAACTTAGGAAAGTTCACCGCCACAGTCCTTATACCAATCCTTTAATCCTGCTTTGAAATCAAAATTTTGACTTGAAAGATGAGGGTTTAGTTTATCTCCGATAATATGATTTGAAATCATTAATTTCTTTACCCTCTCTGGGTGTATTCCCATTCTTGAGAAACCCATTTTTTTTGCAATCGAAGCAACTGCCATTAATAACCTCCCATTAACCAAAATAGGCTTATAACTTAAGTTTGACACCTTTGACACCTCTGATACTATTTGTTCAATTGAAGGGGCAGGATGGTAAGTAAAATTATATGTTTCAACCCCACTATCTTTTTTCTCAATAAGTCTTAAAGAGGTTTTAATTAAATGTTTAACATAAATACACGCTTTAATAGTATCTTTTCTACCAGGATAAAAAAAACGTTTTTTCTTAAGCGTTTTATATAGCCTAGTAAAATTTCCTCCTTCGTTCTTGCCAAAAACAACGCCTGGGCGTAGTATCAGTAATTTTCTTTCTGAATTTTCTTTCTGCCAGTTTTTATGTATATATTCTGCTGTTAATTTAGAAATACCATAGGGGGTATTAGGCATTGGAAGAGAGTTCTCAGATTTTGCTACTTCTGACATACCATAAACAGAGATAGAACTAGTAAAAATAATTGTTTTAACGTTATTTTTACTAGCAAAGTCACAGATGTTTTTAGCCCCTAAAATATTTGTCTCAAAGTATTCCTTGTCTGGATATCCCGGAGTTTTATGAACTGCTGCTAAATTTATAATTATATCATCAGGGTTACAATTAATAGAGACCTCAATTTTATTTCTAACATCCACGTAGTGAATGTTTTCTTTTTTAATCAAGTCGAACCCTACAATCTCTTGATTGTCTTTTACCAATTGCTCAATAAAATGTTGACCAATAAACCCAGATGCTCCAAAAATAATATATTTACTCATTACATTTATCTATCATAATAAATCAAATCATTTGATGTTAATCGCCTTTTAAATAGCTCGTGAAGTTAATATTTCCTACACCCCTTCATATATTTCCTCTAGATACTTTATATTCTCCTCAATATTGAACTTCTTCAAAAAAGAATTTAAGGCATTAGATGAAAGTTTCTTTTTAAGTTCTTCATCATTACACAATAGGATGATTTTCTGTGCCAAAGCAATATGGTCTTCATTATCTACCAAAAACCCATTATAAGAATCCGTTATCAAATCTTTATTACCATCTACTTCAGTAACTACACAAGGTTTTCCTAGGGATAATGCCTCTATCAACGCTAATGGTAAGCCCTCATACCTAGCAGTCGACACTAGAAACTCAGATCGCTTAATCTCTTTTAATACACTAACCCTATCTCCCCATGCTATGATGTCAATATTTTTTTTAAGATTTAATTCACTTATCAAAGTCTCAAGAGCTTTAATATTCGGTGAGTGATACCCTACACCTATTATTTTTAATTTAATTGTCGAAATTTCTATTTTCACCAACTCAATGGCCCTTACCATCATTTCAATATTTTTTTGATAGGATGGACGCCCTATCAAGGATATGAATTTATCTGAAGGCTTTTCTACCTCTATTTCTATAGGCTTGATACTATTGTGCCACACAAAGACATTCTCTGGAGAATACTTCACTTCATTAACTCCTCGCTCTTTTTCAGAGTTTGAGATAGCTAATAACTTTGTGTTTTTTTGAAACTTGGTATATCGCTCTATTGTTAAATAAAGCCACTTCTTTAGTTTGTTTTCGGCACTTAAATATGAAAAAGCATGAGGCGTGTACAGAACGGAAGTTTTGGTAATAGCACCCACAATTCGTCCAATCAAACCTGCTTTAGCACTATGACAGTGTATAACACTTGGCCTTTCTGACTTCACTATTTTAATTAAGCCTATTACACAACGGTAATCATCAAGTAAGCTCACTTCTCGTTTTATAGGCAATCGAAAAGATTTTAACTTGGTATTATTTGTATCAAAATAAGTTTTACTCTCATCATCGTGAACAATAATATTTTCAACTTTATCGGCATCTAAGTGATTCACAATCATTTTGACAATGACCTCAACTCCTCCAACAGACTTTAATATATGTAAAACCTTTTTTGTCATTACTTCCCCCTCCCTTCTATTACCACCATCACAGTAGCAAGCATAATTCTAAAATCCATTGTCAGTGAAATATTATCCAAATAAGCAATGTCATACTCCATTCGTCTTACCATCTCATTTACATTTTCGGCATAGCCAAATTTTACTTGCCCTAGAGATGTAATCCCTGGTCTTAATTGTAATAAGCGTTTATAATGCGGTGCTTGGGTGATAATTTGTTCTATAAAATGCTCTCTTTCTGGTCGAGTACCCACTAAAGACATATCACCAATCAAAACATTATAAAATTGGGGGAGTTCATCAATTCTAAGTTTTCGCATGACTCTTCCCCAAGGGGTAATCCTGCTGTCATTATCAGATGACAATGCTGGACCTGCTTTTTCTGATCCCACATACATACTTCTAAATTTATAAATTTTAAATAAATTTTCGTTTTTTCCTACTCGTAACTGAGAATAAAATATTGGACCTGGAGAAGATGTTTTAGTTAAAATCATAAATAAAAAATACATAGGAGAGCCTATTAATAATGCTAAAAAAGAAATAGCAATATCTATACCTCGTTTAGTAATCCTTTGCCATAAGGGCATTAGCTCTTGTTTAATATCAATAATAGGCACACCTAATATATGATTAACCTGCACCGTACCTAATAGCAAATGATAAGTATCTGGAATCAAGCTTACTTTAATGTCATTAGTATTAATAATACTTAACAAGTAAGTAATTTTTTCGTATTCACTTGGATCTAGAGAGATAATGATTTGTGACACTTTACAACGTCTAATAACTGTGCGAAGTTGACCTATACCTCCCCAATGTCTCAAGTTACTCGATAAATAATCAGCATTTTCATCTTTAATATGGATATAACCCAAAAAGTTTAAACCTAGAGTTTTGTTGGCTTCTTCAATCTGATTGATAAAATCAATAGACCTCTTGTTAGACCCAATAATAAGCGTATTAAATTGTACTTTTTTCTGAATAACCAAACGTTTAGCAAATGATAATGTAATCGCTTTGACTAAAATAAATAGGACAATGTGAATAGAAATAAACAATGAAATTATTTTATAATAATCTTTATAATGCTTTACTCCTTCATCATCCAAAAATAAAATAAAAAAAAACAAAACAGAGGTTACTATCACTGTTCTAAAAGTAGCAATTAATTCCGCTACCCTAGATTTGTGGTACAAATCTCTGTATCGAGAGGAGAGGAAGAAAATAAGCACCCATACTAAGGCTATTATCAATCCCGAATAGATGGATGATACATCATATTTTATTGATTCTGAAAACGCAGACTTACGAAGATAGAAAAATAAATTCCATCCAAAAAAAGCTGTCAAAAAATCAATAATAATAAACCAATATGTCCTTCTAAACATCTGTTATATGCTATATTTGTCTTCTACGCTATCTAAGAAATTAATCAAACGTTTAAATAGTAAAACTAAAATTGGTAAGAAAAAACCAATAATTGATACTATAATAAACAGTGGTATTCTAGAAATTTTTATTCCTTTTTTACTAAACTTAGAGAAAATCCTAATTGGTGGTTTTTGTTCTCCTAATTTAATATTTACATCTGTTAATTCGTTACTTAACTCTTTATACCCATAGAAGACCCATTGGTAATCTTTTAGGTCGCTATTTTTATTTTCATCTAGTACAAGTCTAGTAACTCCGTTAGTTGATGTTGGTGAGGCTAAACCTTTACTTTTTTGTAGTAGTACTTGATTATAAATATTTCCTAAGGTATCTAATTTAGACATTGTTTTTTCTAATGACTTTTTATGTGCCTTAGCACTAGCCTCTAAAAAGTCTCTTTTGCTAATAAAAAATTTATTTATTGCAACACTCTTAATCAAAACATCATCAAGAATCGTAAAATCAAATCCCTCTTTGGCTTCTACTGTAATAGTATGATACGGATAATTATCTGGCTCAATCTCGTCATTCACCATTTGCATAATCTCGTCGCTATACTTAATATTAGTATCCAACAATTCATAATAACTATTAATAGCCTCAATCTTATCTGATTGTTTCATAACAGGTTTTATTTCTATTTTTTTGATTTGAGCGGTTATTTCTAATGGCAATCCTAAAGTTTTTGAGAGTAATTCAACATCTTTTTGTTTAATAAGTGAGTGGTAATAATCTATATTATCATATAATAATTTAGAAGAACTATAATTAGGCTTTACAATCATCTCAGAAGAATATGATTGTTTGGAGTTCAAAATAAATGTTGCACACAAGACAGAAATAACCGCTGCTGTGCCAAAAATAATTTTAAAATTTTTCTTCAAAAACAAAAGAATTATAATTACGGTATCCAATAAGCCACCAAGGAATCGCCCTATTGCCGAAAAAACTTTATTAATTGCTCTCCCGATATAAAAGAATACACTCCCTATTTCTACTTCTTCACTTTGAACTTCTCGTCTATTCTCGCTCATTTTTTGTTTATTTTTTTTACAAATGTCACCAAATATACTATTATTTCTTTTTCTTTCGATACTCTTTGAGGTCTTTAAAAAACCGTGACCACGCAAAAGGATCTAATAACGATATATTATTAACCATATACCTACTTTCTATTGCATGAGCTTGCTCATTGAGATAATATTTAAATGTTTCTGTTTCACTTATATCACTATGTACCATCAAACGTTCTAATATTTGGCTATTGAGATTGTCTCTCGCATTATCCAAGTCTTGATTACTAATGTTCATCGCCAAAAAAACTTTTTTAAAGACCTCTTCCGATGGGAATGCATGCAACTCTACTAAGGGTAATGTAATCGTATCTTTTACAAGCCTAATGACTACTTGATAAGAAGCCGAATCTATACTCGGTATAATAAAATGTTGTTTTTTGAAGCCTATCGCTGCTATAACTAAGCTATCACCTGGCAAAACAGGCAAAGAAAAATAACCAATAAGAGAGGTATTAGCTCCTCTACTAGTATTGGGTACAAACACAAAGGCACCCGGCACTCCATACAAACTATCTCCTTGTGCCACTATACCAGAAAACTGAATCACATGTTTGGTGCTGTCTTGAGCTTGAGCCAAAAAAGAAAAAAACAATAAGCAAATACCAAAGAAAAGTTTATTCATCTCTACCCCAAACGTGATTTTTCATATATTGTTGCGAATTATCATGCCAATTGCACAAATTAAGAGAAATACCACCAAGTTTAATAGCCTAATGTATGAAATATAAAAGCATCAACTTAAATATTGCCACTCAACTGTATCGTTCATTAAGTGAAGAATCTCGGCTACGAATACTTTCACTTATTCATAATAATGGTGAGATGTGTGGCAGTGATCTTGAACTCATACTGGACTTTACACAAACAAAAACTTCTCGGCACCTTAGTTACATGAAAAATGCTGGGTTCATCAAAACTCAAAAGCATGACCAATGGATTTATTATAACATCAAAGAAGAATTTTCTGGTATTATCAATTCATTATTATCTATAATAGATAAAGACGCTTTACTCGAAAACGATCAAGAAATTTTTAAAACCATGTACGCCAACAATTCACTTGCTATCAGAAAGCTACACAATAGTCAAAAAAGATACACGCTCCCTACTTTATGAGACAACTTAAATTTCCCACAATGTGTTTTATCATTTCACAGATTATTGATTCTCAATAGAAAATGATAACTTTGTGGTTCAAAAAAATCAAAACAACAGGATGTCCGATAAAAAAATAAAATCTGCACTAATATCAGTATTTTATAAAGATAACTTAGAACCAATCATCAAGCACCTTGCAGCACAAGATGTAACTATATACTCCACAGGAGGTACTCAAAAATTTATAGAAGATCTTGGAGTTAAAGTAACCCCAGTAGAAGAGCTTACTAAGTACCCGTCTATTTTTGGAGGAAGAGTAAAAACACTTCATCCTAAAATTTTTGGTGGTATTTTATACCGCCGTGACAATGAGCAAGATGTCGCTCAGGCTCAAGAATTTGATATTCCTTCTATCGACCTTACTATCGTTGACTTATATCCATTTGAAGAAACAGTAGCTTCTGGAGCAGATGAGCAAAATATTATCGAGAAAATAGATATTGGTGGTATTTCTCTTATTCGCGCTGCCGCTAAAAACTTTAAAGACTCCCTTATTGTTTCTTCGCGTGAACAATATCAAACATTAGTAGATTTACTGGCCAATAAAAAAGGAACGACCTCACTCAACGATAGGAGATGGTTTGCAAAAGAGGCATTTAATGTCTCTTCTCATTATGACACGGCTATTTTTAATTACTTTGCTAAAGATGATGAAGATGCACCACTCAAAATTAGTGACCAAAATCCTAGAACTCTTCGCTATGGAGAAAATCCTCATCAAAAAGGAGTGTTTTATGGTAACTTAGAAAAAATGTTTGCCCAATTGCACGGTAAAGAAGTTTCATATAATAACTTAGTAGATATCGATTCTGCTGTGTCTTTAATAGATGAATTTGGGACAGCACAACCAGCAGTTGCAGTACTCAAACATAATAATGCTTGCGGAATTGCTACAGCAAACTCAGTAGTTGAGGCTTACCAAAAAGCATTACAAGCAGATCCTGTCTCGGCTTTTGGCGGCGTTATTATTGCTAACAAAACAATAGACAAAGCAGTAGCAGAAGAATTACACAAATTATTCTTTGAAGTATTAATCGCTCCAGCTTTTGATCAAGATGCTTTAGAAGTTCTCCAACAGAAAAAAAACAGAATGTTATTGTTACGCAAAGATGTGGCTTTAGCACCCAAATTAGTTAAGACCTTACTAAATGGCTATATCGAGCAAGGCAAAGATCTCAATATAGAAACAGAAAAAGATTTAAAGATTGTGACGAAAAAGCAACCAACACAAGATGAATTGGACGCAATGATATTTGCTAACAAGGTTTGTAAACATACTAAATCTAATGCAATCGTATTGGCGGTAAAAGGTCAATTGATTGCTAGTGGAGTAGGGCAAACATCTCGTGTAGACTCTCTTCGCCAAGCAATAGAAAAAGCGAAAAGCTTTGGATTAAGCTTAGACGGTGCAGTAATGGCTTCGGACGCTTTCTTTCCATTCCCTGACTGTGTAGAAATTGCCCATAAAGCTGGGATTAAAGCAGTTATTCAGCCTGGTGGTTCAATGCGTGACCAAGAGTCAATTGATTTTTGTGATGCCAATGATATCACAATGGTAACAACTGGAATTCGTCATTTCAAGCACTAAATAATTAACAATCGTTGCAAGTAAAGGTACTTGTGGCGATTTCATGAAACTTACTAATTAAAATGAACTTTATTAATGATTTAATTGATTTTAAGCTATTCAAAGTTGGCGAGTACTCTCTTGATTTAGGCGTATTATTGACCGTAATCGCTACTATTATTTTTACAAAAATGTTTCTGTGGGGTATCAAAAAATTATTATTCAGAAACAAAGCACTTGACAAACACCGAAAGGGTAGTTTTTATTCACTTTTCCAGCTCATCAAATATATCGCCTGGATTACTACCACTATTATTATTCTCAATTCTTTTGGCTTACAACTCAATGCATTATTAGCAGGTTCTGCCGCACTATTAGTTGGGGCTGGGTTTGGGCTTCAGAACACCTTTAACGACTTCATTTCAGGTATTATTTTACTTTTTGAAGGCACGATTAAAGTAGGTGATATTTTAGAAATAGACAAAGATGTAGTACAGATACAGGCGATTGGTTTACGGACTTCAGAAGCTATCAATCGAGATGATATTGTTTCTATCATTCCTAATTCGACCATAACATCCAACAAAGTAATTAACTGGACTCATCAATCTGACAAAACTCGTTTTAGAATTAAGGTAGGTGTGGCTTATGGTAGCAACGTTGAATTAGTAGAACAAATTTTAAAAGAAAGTGCTTTAGAACATCCCGAAACAGAAAAAAAATCATCCGTTTTAGTTCATTTACTAGACTTTGGGGAATCTTCTTTAGATTTTGAACTGTTTTTCTTTAGTCAAAACATCTTTCACATTGAAGACGTAAAATCAGACATTAGAAAAATCATCAATCAAAAATTTATTAAAAATAAAATTGTCATCCCTTTTACTCAAATGGACTTACATTTCAAGTCAAATAACACAGAGATTCTCTTGGGCTCAGGACGATAAAAACTTACAGTTCTACATCAATAGAATCAGTGTTTTTTTTACTATCTTGCACAAATCAACAAGATTACTTATTGGTATGAAAATACTTATCGTTTTAATATTATTTTTCACTATTTCACTAAGCTTTACTAAAGACAATGAAACACAGTTTTCAAAATTTGACAGTGGAAGTATTAAACTTATTCCAACTTTTTTTGGGAACACTTATGGCTTACAAGCAGAATATTCAATTGGGTTTAAGTTTGGAGTAGGGCTCAATGCTTTTTACTATGGAGGTCATCCCAAACATCAAAAAATAATAGTGGCTCAACAACAGTTTCACAGTGAAAATTTATCATACAATGAATTTTTGTATTTTGATGGCAATAATCGTCCATATGCAACTCATAATCATTGGGGAAAATTCAAAAACTTTAGCAATCAAAAAAACCTTAGTACTCCCAGTGCCTTGAGTGGTGGTTTAGGTTATCAAGTAAAGTTTATGAGGCACTTGGTCGGAGATGTAATGATCAATGTACAAGGTCAGGTAGACAACAGTGGTATTCCTTATTTTTCTACTCACTGCCTACCTTCTGTGGGTTATGTCTTAAATAAATGCTAGTATTACAACAAACACTCACCTTACTCAAAAAAGAATTTTTATTAGAGTTCAGGCAAAAGAATGCCTTTTTTAGTTTAATCCTATACATCGTAGGCACAGTTTTTTTGTGTTATATGGCATTTCATCTCAAGACTCAACACATTAATAGCGTAACATGGAACACCCTATTTTGGATTATTCTTTTGTTTGTTGCTATCAACTCAATTGGTAAAAGCTTTATTAATGAGAGTAAATCACGACATTACTACTACTACCATACTGCCAACCCTTTGGCTTATGTTTTTTCTAAGATGATTTATAATATTGTTTTAATGACTACGATGGCATTTCTGACTTTTGGCTTTATGAACTTAGTTTTGCATATAGAAATTGGCGACATCAATGTTTTTATGCTTAACTTAATAATGGGCTCTATTGGTTTCTCTTGTACCCTTACGCTAATAGCCGCTATAGCAGGACAAACGTCAAACCCAATGTTGATGGCGATCATGAGTTTTCCTGTCATATTACCTTTATTATTGATTTTAATTCGCGTATCTAGTCACGCAATAGATGGGTTGCTTCGATCTGGGATTACAGACGATTTAATCGCTTTATCTGCAATAAATGTAATCGTAGTGGTGGTAACTTATATATTATATCCTTACCTTTGGCGTGCATAAATGATGAAGACACAAAACAGATTTCTACGCTACTCAATAGGAGTAATTTTAGGGCTTATCTTAATTCTTGGCTTACGAGGGATTTTTCAATCAGAGCTATCTCGTGTTTTTATTTATGTGCTTACAGCTTGTGTCTTGGTCATCCCTTATTTACTTGTTAAGTTTAAATCTTATAAGTCTTTTGCCATCACTATGGTGATATATGTAGTGATATGGGGTTTGCTAGGAAATGTGCCGGCTATTTATACGCTTAATGAAACTATTCGAAACTTGTATTTCCATGTGCCAATGTGGTTTTCTATGATAATCTTATTATTTGTAAGTGTTGTGTACAGTGTGATGTTCCTCAATACGGGTAATTTTAAATATGACCATTGGGCTAGGCAACTCGCTTATACTGGGCTTATAATGGGGATGATTGGGATTAGTACTGGTATGATGTGGGCACAGTTTACTTGGGGAAAATATTGGAGTGGCGATCCAAAACAAAACGCAGCAGCAATTGGTCTGTTGATGTATTTTTCTTACGCTATTATTCAAGGCTCATTTACCGATGATGTACAACGGGCTAAAGTTAGTGCTGTATATAATGTATTTGCTTATCCTTTATTGATTGTGTTGTTATTTATCTTACCTAGGATGGCAGCTTCTTCGTTGCACCCTGGTAACGATGGTAATCCAGCATTTAGCGAAATGGATTTGAACCAAAATATGCGTGTAGTATTTTATCCAGCAATTATTGGTTGGACTTTATTAGGACTTTGGATTACAGAAATTAGGGTGAAATTATCCTTAATAAAAGATAAGATTTATGGAATTGCTTAAAGGATTTATAACAAGTATTTTATTACTAATTGGCTTTGTATCATTTGCTCAGATTGAGATGATTGAGGGAACAATTGTCCGAGAAGAAAACAAGGCTGTAAAAGTAGCAACTGCCGACAAAGATCAGTTGAGTTTTTATATTAACACAAACACACAAAAAATTCCTGTGTATTATAACGGGAAAACAAATCCTTGGACATTCAAATGCAATACTCCAGTAAAGTTATTTGGCAAAATGATGGGTAATATATTTGTTTCGAATGCTTTGTATTCTGAATGTGAGCCTAAGTTTGAAATGGCAACCAAAATGCGTCAGAATGGAAAAATTTATGTGGTAGTGGCAGTGATGTCTACCTTATTTATGGGTTTACTGGCCTACGTGGTATTTACAAACATACAATTAAACAAGCTTAAAAAACAATCTGAAGAGTTAAGCTAAAGTCTAGGAGTGCATTAGGGGATGCCCAAATTAAAATAAACCTATTATGAAAAAAACACATATAATCGCATTAGTAATAGTAGGAATTGCTGTAGCAATTATTGCAAGTACCTTTGGAGACGCTAGTACTTATGTCACTTTTAAAAGTGCAAAAAATAATGCAAAAAATGGTAACAATCAAGACTTACATATTGTAGGATCTTTGTTAAAAGATAAAAAAAGTAATCCTTTAGATTTATTTTTTGATGATAAAGCGAGTCCGATGGTCTTGTCTTTTTCAATGATAGATGATGATGGAAATACTGAAAAGGTAACTTTTTATGATTATGCTAAACCTCAAGAGATTGAACGATCAGAAAAAGTTGTTGTGATTGGACATTATGAAGGAGACGTATTTAAAGGTACTTCCATCTTACTAAAGTGCCCATCTAAATACGAAAATAAAGAGCTATAGACAATGCAAATAGGCGATTGGGGACATCTGAGTGTAATTATTAGTTTTTTGACAGCGATTGTAGGAGCAGTCACTTACTACTTGAGCGTAAAATCTCCTGATGAATGGAAAGGTTTTAGCCGTGGGGTTTTTGCTGTACATACCCTATCTGTTTTCGCTATTGTAGGTATTTTGTTTTCAATTATTTATACCCACAATTATCATTATCATTATGCTTGGGATCATGCATCTAACGACTTACCTTGGTATTATATGCTTTCCTGCTTTTGGGAAGGACAAGAGGGTAGCTTTTTGCTCTGGATATTTTGGAATGTAATACTTGGAACAGCACTTGTGTTTACCTCCAAAAAATGGGAGATTAAGGTGATGGTTATCTTTTTTTTAGGTCAGATTTTTCTAATCTCTATGGTTTTAGGAATTGTTCCTTTTGGAGATTTCAAAATTGGTAGTTCACCTTTTGTATTGTTAAAAGATGTTTTTCCTTCTGCAGCAGTGTTTCAAGACCCTGACTTTATACCCGAAAATGGAAATGGGCTAAACCCTTTGTTGCAAAATTATTGGATGGTGATTCATCCGCCAACTTTATTTTTGGGCTTTGCTCTTACCTTTGTTCCTTATGCTTTTGTAATAGCGGGCTTGTGGGATAATAAATTTACTGAATGGTTAAAACCCGCTCTTCCTTGGACGATATTTGGTTCTGCGGTATTGGGCTTAGGTATTTTGATGGGAGGTTACTGGGCTTACGAAACGCTTAACTTTGGCGGTTATTGGAATTGGGATCCTGTCGAAAATGCTGTATTTATCCCGTGGATTGTACAAATTGGTGCTTTACACATTATGGTACTTTATAGACGGACTCAATCAGGGATTTACTGGGCTATGGGTTTAGTAATGGCTACTTTTATTTTGATTCTATACTCTACTTTCTTGACCAGAAGTGGTGTGTTAGGTGAAGCCTCTGTACATTCATTTACTGACTTAGGCTTAACGGGGCAACTCTTACTTTATTTAATTTTTTATATTGTTGTAAGCGTTGTTTTTATTGTTGTAAAGCGTAAAAAAATACCCGTTACTGAAAAAGAGATTTCTGTTTATTCAATTGAATTTTGGGTATTTTTGGGAGTGATTGTTTTGATGTTATCATCTTTTCAAATATTATTCACGACTTCTTTACCTGTTATCAATAAGGTGTTTGGCACACATCTAGCTCCTCCTATTGATGCTCAGGCTCATTATAGTAAGTGGCAAATATGGTTTGCTATTGTTTTTTCGTTTGTAGCAGGCACAGCACAATTTTATTGGTGGAATACCAAAGAAAAAGTTTTTTCTAAAAAAGGCTTATCTTTATTTACTCTAGTAATAGCTATTGTGTTATTAGTTAGCACTATTTCCATTTTTTACTTTGAGTATACCAATGGTGTAATTGATAGAAAAAATCATGGTTTAGAGGTTAGTATTAGCTCTGCTGGATTAGCTCAGCAATTGATTACTTATGTGTTGCTATTGGCCGCTTCATTTTATGTTATCATTTCTTCATTTTTGATTTTGAGAGGGTTATGGAAACAAAAAGTTTCTTTGTCTGGCGGTGCTATATCTCATATTGGTTTTGCAATGATGCTAATGGGGATTTTGTTTTCTTCTGGTTATTCTAAAGTCGTCTCACTTAATAGTACAGCTAAGGTCATTAACCCTGAGTTTTCGGAAGAGATGAATACGGAAAACGTATTTTTACGAGCAAATGAAACTAATTTTATGAATGAGTATCAGCTTTCCTTTAAGGGTAAGCGTGTAGAATGTGATGATTGCCCTACTTACGTAGATGTTTCTCAACTATTTCCTACTGGTGATGAGAAAATCTATTTAGCAAAATCTGATTTTATATATCAAGGAAAAGTATTTAAGAAAAAAGGCGATACAGTACAGATTTCTCCAGAAAATACCTTCTTTGAAGTACAATACAAAGACCGTGGAGGAGAGGAATTTACATTATTTCCTCGTGCTCAAATCAACCCCGCCATGGGAGGGTTGCTGGCTTCTCCAGATCTCAAAAGAAGTTTAACAAAAGATTTATACACTCATGTGTCTTCAGTGCCTAACCCAAGCAGTATAGAATGGGGGGAAACTAAAGAAATCATAGTAAAAAAAGACTCCATGTTTTTCTTAAATGGGATTCCTGCTAGCCTAGATAGTATCAAAAGAGAGATTGATATGGTAGGGTTAGAAATAGACTCAAATGATTTAGTAGTAATGGCTTATATATCTCTTCACAACAAAAGTAATATAGAAATACTACAACCAAGTATTGTGTTTTCTAAAAAAATAGGGAAGCCTTTACAAGTGTTTGATGTAAACTATAATGCTGGAGTTATAATTGATCTTGCCAACATTAATCAAAAAACAGGAGAATTTACATTTAACTATAAAACGACAGAACACGACTATATTATACTTAAAGCGATAGAAAAACCTCTTATTAATATATTATGGATAGGCACATTGGTGTTAATGCTAGGTTTTGGTATTGCTTCTTATCGCCGTTACAAAGAGTTTAGAACAATTGAGTAGTATGGATAATATTTTATCGAGATTCAAAAAAGTTAAAGCAGTATTTTTGGATGTAGATGGAGTACTTACCGATGGCAAGGTACTTTGTTTCGAAAATGGTGAACAAGTACGTCAATTCAGCATCAAGGATGGATTTGCTATCGCTACTGCAGTCAAAAAAAAATTACCAATTATCATTATTTCTGCTGGGCAATACGAAGGTGTTCGTACACGTTTAGAATATCTTAAGGTAAAAGATATTAATCTTGGTGTCAAAAATAAAATTGAGCTACTAAAAAAATATATTTTAGATAATAATTGGGCAAAAGAAGAAGTTCTTTACATGGGGGATGACATTCCTGATTATGAAGCTTTGCAGTTAGTTGGGCTACCTACTTGTCCTGCTGATGCAGTTACAGACATTATTGAGGTTTGTGATTATATATCACCTTACAATGGTGGAAATGGTGCTGTGCGTGATGTCTTAGAAAAAATATTAAAACTACAAGGAAAGTGGGCAATCTAAGCTCTTTCTGGCTGATTAATAAACTTTACAAGCCGACAGATATTTTGTGAATTTTCAGTTCTGAAAGTTACTTCATCCATTACTTTACTTACAATCACCATCCCTAAGCTACCTTTCCTTTTTTCTTTTATTAAAGTTTTTAAATTAGTTCGTTTATATTTTAATGGGTCAAATGCTTCTCCAGTATCTATAATGTCAAAAATCAGACCAGTGGGAGCTTGCTGAATGTTAATAGTTAAAGATATTGAATCCCCTTCATTTTCTTTGTGTGCGTGAATGATTTTATTAGCACAAATTTCATCAATTGCGAGCACAATAAGGTTTCGATTAATATCATCAACTTTAAAATCTAAAAGATGTCCATCTACAAAATGACGAATATGTTTTAAGTTTTTCCTGCTACAACCTACACTAATTGTATTCTTTTGAAGATTTCTCATTTACTTTTTCTATTACCTCTATAGCTTGACCAGTATTATCTACAATATTGAGTAACTGACTTAAACCAATTAACTCAAAAACTTTATAAACATTATCTGATAGATTATGTAAAACAATTACTAAGTCTTTATTTTCAAAATCGCTTAAATAGGACATAAAAACCCCCAATCCAGCAGAAGAGATATATTTTAACTTAGTACAATCAATTAGTGCATTTACCCCATCATCCAATAATTGTTCTAATGCTTCATCAAGTTCTATTGCAGAACTAGCATCTACATCACCATCTATATGAATTTGAGTGTACTCTTGACCAATCGTTTTTGTAATATCCATAGTTCTACGTAGTTAAGTTTCAGTAAGTTATATAAAAATTACTTAAACTTAATAATTATCGATGAATAATCGTCATCAATCGTTGAATGGGACACAAAATCGTGGAGGTAATTAATAATATTTTGATTGATTTCTACTGCGGATAAATAAGCATACTTATTCACCACCTCTTGTAAATATTTTTCTTCAAAAAATTCATTTTGGTCATTTCTAGCCTCAATAATTCCATCTGTATAAAGAAATAAAACATCATTAGATTTGGCTATAAATCGAGTCGGCTCTATAAAATCAGTATATTTATCACTGCTAATCATTCCCATCCCTAAGGTTTTGGTATGTTCATCTATCAGCTTGCTTTCTCCATCTCGATGAAGTAAACTTGGACAATGCCCAGCCCTTAATAGTTCAACTTGATTATTAGAAAAATCGATTTCCAATAAAGTCAGTGTAATAAAAGATTTTTTATCAACGCATTGAAGGATTGCATTATTCATCAATAAAGAAAATTCTTTTAAGCCTAATTTCTGTTGTGACAAGGCTTTAAATATTCCTTTGAGCTGTGCCATGTTAAAAGCGGCTGCTGTGCCGTGACCCGCTACATCGGCGAGTATTAACCTTAACTTGTTATCTTCATAATGACAATCATAATAATCTCCTCCTACCTCATCTGCAGAGTTAGAAAAAACGCTAAGTGACAATTGTTTAAACTCTTGAGAAATATTAGGTAGTAAACGCTGTTTCACCTTCCTAGCAATACTAATTTCTTCTTTGTACCGCTCAGTTTCAATGGCTTTTACCATCAACCTAGAATTACTAATAGAAATTGCCGCTTGATTAGTAAGCCCTTGAATAGTCTCTATCAACTCATTACTAAAAGCATGGGAAATATTCTTAGTAAGCCCCAGTAAGCCCATGTATTTTTGCTTATAAAACAATGGAACTAACAATAATGAACGAGTTTTTGTGTTTGCCAGTTCAACTTTAACCCCAGCGTTTTTTACATTTTTAAGACTCGATATATTCTGATAAATATTATGACTTGCTTTTCTTGCAATTTTTTTGAGTTTAAATACTTCATCTTTTGTAATGTTTTGACTTTCAAATGTTGCCGCCATATTGTTTTCATCTACAACTTCAAGCCATGCCGATTCGGCTAAAGTAGTAATTGCTGATAAATCCAAAAATGTACGATAGACCTCTTCTAAATCTGTAGAAGTATGAATAGACTCACTTAATTTTTGAAAACTGAATACTTCACTAAATTTTTGTTCAAAAACAGATGCCGTAGGCATATTAAAGAGCATCACCATTATAGAGGACAAAGCATAAGCTCCAACAAATACGATACAGTTCATCACAATCGGTTTTTGTAAGCCATCCAACACAATATACTGGTGCCTATGTGCTGCGTGAAACTCGTTAGCTTCCATGTATAAATACCACACAAATAAACCCAGTACAATTATAGTAAATACTAAATAGAGTACATTTTTCCATTTCTGAGTTTTACTAAGGTAGGCCACCCAAGGCATACGAGTTGCCAAGAAAAATGTAATCAAGAAAAATGTACCCAGAGATACTAACGAGACTGGATGTAATATAGGAACGTGTATAAAATTAAAGACTAAAGACAGTACTAAAAGCCCTTCAAAAATAAGCCAACTCAATTCTGTTATTTTATTTTTTTGAAATAAAACCATTCGTTTAAACGAAAAAACAAAGTTAACAACAAATAGTATAATCAAGCCAATACTTATGTTATTCAGTAAATCTATCGAGTGATTGTAAAGGCTTTCATCTCCTGTCTTTGAAATTCGAAAAAAATGCAAAAATTGTGTATTAAGAAGGATAACAACTAATAATCCTGCTGAAAAGTAAAAAGTAGACCATAAATCATTATTGAAATTAAGTGGTTTGTCACTGTTGTAATAATTTTTAAAAAATAATGCAATAGAAACTATAAATCCAGTAAAAAATAGATTAATACCAAAGGGCTGAACTTCAAAATCTTGTAATAGATGAGCGTGAACAGTTGGGTCTGTATGTCCTACAAGCCAATAGCTTAACATAATATATACTACCCAACAGCAAGCCGCAGATAGTATATAAGGATTTCCTTTTTTAAATAGAGGCATTATTTTCTAGAGTAATTTGGTGCTTCTCTTGTAATATTAATGTCATGAGGATGACTTTCGCTACTTCCTGCTGATGTCATTTTTACAAATTGAGCTTTGCCTAAGTCATCTATACATCCGGCACCACAATACCCCATTCCTGCTTTAAGTCCACCAACCAATTGGTATATCACTTCGGCTACAGTTCCTTTATAAGGTACGCGACCTACAATTCCTTCCGGCACTAGTTTTTTAAGGTCATCTTCTGCATCTTGAAAATATCTATCTTTAGATCCATCAGCCATTGCTTCTAATGAACCCATCCCTCTATAAGCTTTATAACGTCTACCTTGAAAAATTGTTACTTCACCTGGAGCTTCATCAGTACCCGCTAATAATGAGCCAATCATTACAGTGCTAGCACCTCCAGCTATTGCTTTCACAATATCGCCAGAAAATCGTACTCCTCCATCAGCGATCACAGGAACTCCTGTGTCTTTGAGTGCGTAAGCTGCATCATAAACCGCAGTAAGTTGTGGCATCCCCACACCTGCTATGATTCTGGTTGTACAAATACTCCCAGGTCCTACCCCTACTTTTACAGCATCTGCTCCTTCATCTGCTAGCCTCTTAGCAGCTTCTCCAGAAGCAATATTTCCTACAATAACTTCTAAGTCCTTATAAGATGCTTTTATTTTTCTGAGTGCATCTATTACTCCTTTCGAATGCCCGTGAGCAGTATCTAAACTCACTACATCCACACCAGCAGCATGTAAAGCTTCTATTCTATCTAATAAATCAGGTGTAATACCAACGGCAGCACCAACTCTTAGTCTTCCAAGTTCATCCTTACAGGCATTTGGTCTGTCTTTTTTATTGATAATATCACGATATGTAATCAAACCAATTAAAGTGCCGTTTCTATCTGTAATTGGCAGTTTTTCAATTCTATGTTTTTGTAAAATTTTTTCTGCTTCTGCAAGTGTACATCCCTCTTTCGCAGTAATGATATTTTCAGACGTCATTACATTTTTTACTGATTTAGACAAATCATTTTGAAAACGTAAATCTCTATTAGTTAATATTCCTGTTAACTTTCCTTGTGTATCTACAATTGGAATTCCGCCAATCTTATGCTCCTTCATTATGTTCAAAGCATCTTGAATAATCGCTGTGTCTTCCAATACTATTGGGTCAGTAATCATTCCACTTTCATAACGCTTTACACGTCTTACTTGCTCAGCTTGCTGAGCAATAGTCATATTTTTATGAATAAATGCAAGTCCACCAAGATGTGCCATAGCAATGGCAAGTCGGTATTCAGAGACAGTATCCATAGCTGCAGAAACCAATGGAATATTTAATGATATTTTTTTAGTAAGTTGAGTCTTAGTTGAAGTATCTCTAGGTAGTATATCTGAGTATCTTGGTATGAGCAAAACATCATCATAAGTGAGTGCTTCTTTTAAAAATTTTTCTTCGTATCGTAGCATAGCAAATAGTTTTTATCAAGGGTGTCTATTTGCGGAACAAAGATATCATATTTGATTTAAGATATAAAACATTTAAACAATAATATTTATATAATGGTTAATTAAATATGTCCAAAATCTAATTCCAGCTTAAACAATTAATTTTTTTTAGCATAAATAAGTGTAAAAAACAATCTTATCCCATATCAAAAAATATACTTGAACAACGTATTGTGATAAATAATCACTCAAAACACGGTTCATATAAGAATGTATTTGTATTTTTGTGTAATGATTGAAAGCAAAAGACAACAAAAGTATAACCGTTTAATACAAAAGGAGTTAAGCGAAATTTTTTTACGGGAATCTCGTAACCTGTTCGGAAAAGCAATGGTAACAGTTACCGTTGTGCGCACCACAGCAGATTTAGGACTTTGTAAAGTATACTTGAGTATACTACTTGCCGAGCCTCAATCCATCTTAGATAATGTTGCAAAACATCACGGAGCTATTAAGAAAATACTAGGTAACAAGATCCGCCACCAAGTGAGAGTTGTACCAGAACTTAAGTATTACGTAGACAATACAGCAGAGGAAGCTGAAAAAATGAATAAGTTAATTTCTAGCTTAACGAAGCCAAAAGACAAGCCAGAAGATTAATTGAATATTGCCCGTTATATAGCGAGCCATTATTTCTTTAGTCCGTATCGAAAAGGGTTTATTAATTTAGTAACACTTATTTCAGTTGTTATTTTGGTAAGTGCTGTTACTGCTATGGTTGTTGTTATGTCAGTTTTTAATGGCTTTGCCGATCGGTTAAGAGAAGTACATCAATCTTTTGACTCTGAAATTAAAATCATAGCCAAAGAAGGAAAATCTTTTGAGATTACTGATAGCTTACGCAAAATTATCACAAATACAGAAGGCGTGGCATTCCTTACCGAGGTAATTGAAGATGATATTTATTTACAATACAACGGATTACAAAAATTAGCCCGTTTTAAAGGGGTTACTAATAATTATTACAAACAAAATCAATTGGCATCCTCTATTGTAGATGGAAGTGTTCGGCTAATGAATGATAGCCTCCCACACATTGTAATGGGACGTGGTGTATTATATAGTCTTGGGATTTCTCTCAATAATTATTTCCGACCAATAGAGCTGACCTATCCCAAGCGAAAAAGAAAGCTTGTTGGCACAAAATCTACCAATAACATATCTTGTACGGCGGGAGGTGTGTTTGAAATTGAGCGACAATATGACGACCGATATATTTTTATCCCAATTAAAATAGCTGAAGAGTTAACCGACAATCAAAATAGAAGGTCATCTCTAGAAATTAAATCAAATGAAAGCATCTCCAGTTCTTCTCTTATCAAATCATTAAAAAAAAAATTAGGTAAGAAATACACAATATTATCAGCCGACGAGCAACACGCCTCCCTATACAAAGCCATAAAAATAGAAAAATTCTTTGCGTTTTTAGTTTTGGCGATTATCCTAATCGTAGCATCTGTAAACCTATATATTGTAGTAACAATGATGATTGTAAGTAAGCAGAAAGACATAAAAATCATGTATGCTTTTGGTACTACACGCCGTATAATACAACAAATATTTTTGTATGAAGGGATGTATGTAGCCATTCTAGGAACTATAATTGGTTTACTTTTGGGTTGGCTGATTTGTTGGGGACAAAGTAAATATGGATTTGTAAGTATCGACACAGAAAGTGCCTTGCAAGAAAATTTTCCTGTTGTGATGAAATTTTGGGATTTTATATACGTTGGTAGTGTAGCAATGACACTGTCTTTCCTCATCGTCCTATCTCCTATATGGAACATCAAAGACATTCAACTCAAATCATAATATGGCTCTAATAAAATCGGTGCGAGGCTTTACGCCAAAAATGGGAAAAAAATGCTGGTTAGCAGAGAATGCCACTCTTGTAGGAAATACCACAATGGGTGATGATTGTACAATTTGGTTTAATGCCGTGATACGAGCAGATGTAAATGCAATAATACTAGGCAACAAAGTAAATGTACAAGATGGTGCAGTAATTCATTGTACTTATGAAGGAGCTCATACTATAATTGGTAATAACGTATCTATTGGTCATAATGCAATTGTACATGGTTGCCAAATAGGTGATAATGTACTCGTAGGAATGGGGGCTATCGTGATGGATAATGCTAAAATAGATGAATATTCAATTATTGCGGCAGGTGCTGTAGTTCTCGAAAACACAATAGTAGAACCTTATTCTATCTATGCAGGTGTACCCGCCAAAAAAGTAAAGACACTAGACCCAGAAAAAGCCAAATCTATAATGAACCGAACAGCAAACAATTATGTCATGTATGCAGATTGGTTTAACGAACAATAAACAACTATGCTAGTACTCTTATCTCCCGCCAAAAAATTAGATTATAAAAACCCCGTTCAAATTAAGGAGTATTCAATCCCAAGACTTTTAGAAAAAAGTCAAGAGTTAATCAATAACCTCAAAAAGCTTCAACCTAAAGAAATAGCTGACTTAATGCACTTGAGTCCTAAGCTTTCAGACCTTAATTATGAGCGTTATCAACGTTACGAAACACCCTTTACTACCAAAAATACTAAACAAGCTATCTTTGCTTTTGATGGTGAAGCTTACGCTGGCTTTGACGCTTATTCGCTTACGCTAAAAGAGGCACAACAAAGCCAACAACAAATTAGAATTTTGTCAGGCTTATACGGACTTCTAAAACCCTTAGACCTTATTTATCCGTATAGATTAGAAATGGGTACAAAGTTTTCTCCTAAAAAAAGTCAAAAAAATCTATATGAATTTTGGGGTATGGAGATTACTGATATGGTCAATCAGGATGCTCAAAAACATAATTACATCATTAACTTAGCTTCTAATGAGTATTTTAAAGCCCTAAAAAAAGCTAACTTACAAAAACCAATAATTACCCCAAGCTTCAAAGATGAAAAGAATGGCGTATTCAAAACAGTTATGGTTTATGCCAAGAGATCTAGAGGAGCTATGGCAAGATATATTGTAAAAAATAATATTAAAACTTTAGGGGAATTAAAAAAATACAATGTAGGAGGTTATAGTTTTGAGTCTTCTATGTCGGATGATACTAACTGGACTTTTGTACGATAATTATATGCAAGAAACATCACTATACCTTGTTCCCACTCCAATCGGGAACTTAGAAGACATTACTTTACGTGCCTTACGTATTCTAAAAGAAGTAAATTATATTTTATCAGAGGACACTCGAACAAGCGGAAAATTATTAAAACATTATGGAATTGATACCAAGCAACATAGTTACCACGCACATAATGAGCATAAATCTGTTACTGGATTCATAAAAAGAATGCACGATGGGGAGCAATTTGCACTGATTACAGATGCTGGTACTCCTGCTATTTCTGATCCTGGGTTTTTAATTGTAAAAGAGTGCGTTGCTCAGGGCTTAAAGATTGAATGTCTGCCTGGAGCTACGGCATTTGTTCCTGCATTGGTAAAGTCTGGGTTACCAAATGATAGGTTTTTGTTTGAAGGTTTTTTGCCTCACAAAAAAGGTAGACAAACCAAATTACAACAAGTGTTGGATGAGGATCGTACCGTTATTCTGTACGAATCGCCACATCGTTTGATGAAAGCTTTGGTGCAAATGAAAGACTTAGGATCAGGGGAACGCATCGTTTCAGTATCGAGGGAGTTGACCAAAATTCATGAAGAAACCATTACAAATACCGTTAATAATGTAATAGAATATTACGAAAATCATCCTATAAAAGGAGAAATAGTACTTATTGTTGCAGGAAAATCATACAAAATTCAAAATGAAAAAAATTCTTAATCAACCGATTATTTTATCCATACTATCTGGGTTATTCTTTTATTTATCATGGCCTACAATGCCCTTTTTTATTCTAATATTCATTGCTTTTGTTCCTGTTTTATGGATAGAACGCAAAGTCGCTTTGTCGACTAAAAAACAAAAAACGTTAAAGATTTTTGGTTACACTTACCTTGCTTTTTTTATATGGAATATTACAACTACTTGGTGGGTTTCTCAGGCAGATTTTGCTGGGTCTGTAGTTGCTATTACGCTAAACAGTTTCTTGATGACAATCCCGATTCTTTTGTACTCACTTACCAAAAGAGTGATTCATCAGAAATTAGCTTATCCTAGTTTAATATTATTTTGGCTAGCTTGGGAATATTTACACCTCAACTGGTCACTTTCTTGGCCTTGGCTCACAGTTGGTAATGTGTTTGCCATCACGCCTTGGGCAATACAATGGTATGAATATACAGGTGTACTTGGCGGCACAACTTGGGTATTACTCATCAACATACTTGTATTTAAAAATTTAATTTCTGATAGGAATTGGTACGGAAAAATGATTCCACCGATGTTTTGGTTAGTTCTTCCTATAATTATATCATTTTTTTTATTTGAAAAAGAAGATGGAAATCAAGAGCATAGAGAACTTGTAATTGTACAACCCAATATAGATGCTTACGCTAAATTTGATGAAAATATGTACGAAAAACATATTCAACAAATGATTACACAATCAGAGGACTTAATAACAGCAAAAACTAAATATGTCTTTTGGCCAGAAACAAGTATACAGGGTTGGCATATAGAAAGTAAATTTGATATAGACGAATCGATACAAACTGTACAGAATTTCGCCAAAAAACATCCTCAAATTAGTTTAATAACGGGAGTAGAGTCTGTTGAGTTTTTTGATGAAAAACATTCTGACTTTACTAAGAAAAGTCCTCGATTAGGGTTTTATGAAAGTTATAATACCGCTTTATATCTTCACCAAAATGAAATGGCTTTGTATCATAAATCTAAATTTGTACCAGGAGCAGAGTGTGAGCCTTTTCCTGTTTTACTTAAAACATTAAGAACCTTTTTGGATTTTTCACATATGGGAAGTTATACGCCACAGGATGAACGAGTTTCTTTTGATGGCGTAGCTCCAATTATCTGTTATGAATCAATATACGGCGAGTTTGTAGGCGATTATGTCAATAAGGGTGCTGGGTTATTAGCTGTAATTACAAATGATGCTTGGTGGGGAGATACTGATGGACATCGCCAGCATTTTCATTATGCAAGACTTCGTGCCATTGAACACAGAAGGTTTATCATTAGATCTGCCAATACAGGTATCTCTGGAGTAATTGACTGGAATGGGAAGATTATCAGGAAAAGTAAATGGGCAGAAAAGACAGCTATTAAAAAAAATGTTTTAATTAATAGTAAAAAAACCTTTTATACTCGATACGGAAACTACCTCGGTAGAACAGGAGTGTTTATGTCAATATTAATTTTTCTTTCTGTTTTGGTGAAACTTAAAACGAGAAAAAATAATGTGTAATCTTAAAATGGAATTATTTAAACCTGCTTTCAAAGTAAGCTCTTAAGTCCTCCACTTGCTGATTACTCATTCTCTCTTTAGGATATAAAGGCATATACGGTTTGTGACCGTTATAAGGGTAAGTTCCATTTCTTACATAGTCATACAAAGAATTTTTCTTAGCAATCCCTTTTATAAAGCTTCTGGCAACTGCTCGTGTATTGTCTAGTTCTACATGTGAAGGTCCATTTTTATCGTGACAAACTTGACAACTCTGATTAAAAACTTGTTTTCCTTTTTCTGGATTTCCAGTTTCTTTATACCCTTTCTTTTTGTCTTGAGGCATTTCCAAAAACGTAGCCTTAGACTCTAGCATATACTTATACCAGTTTAACTATAAGACAAGTCATTAAAAGTATTTAAATAATGATGATTTGAAGTTATAGATTTTATTATTTTTGTATCCATCCCATTAACAGTTTGATAGAGCCAGTTTCTGAGGGCATCCATAGTTTTAAAACGTTAGTTTTTGTATCGGGTTTTGATGTACTGCCAAACTTGCTCACAGGGATTCAATTCAGGACTATAAGGCGGTATT
>Ga0256845_1000371_pt1 | contig 42969 bp, 35 predicted proteins | sample RiftiametaG_FD_189101 | JGI IMG/M metagenome (GOLD analysis project Ga0256845, IMG submission 189101) | Tube worm associated microbial communities from hydrothermal vent at the East Pacific Rise, Pacific Ocean - Riftia | ecosystem: Host-associated > Annelida > Integument > Unclassified ...
GATTGACGCAAAAGAAAAAGTCATTGCCTTTTTAAATAAGCTTGTTATACTGCTTAACCTTACCGAAACGCAGATACGACATGCCGCTGTCGGACATAACCATGTTCCGGAGGAAGAAAAAGCGGATATTGTTGTTGCGCGGGCATTCGGACAGTTCGAACGTTTTTATATATGTGCCGGCAATCTATTAAAACCCGGCGGTATGGGGATATATTACGGCGGAAAAAATATTCCCGCTAAGCTTCCCGATACGATACAATTATATCCGGTAACGGTTCCGTACTTGCACCAAGAACGAACCTTATTGGTTTTTAAACAGCAGGCATAATTATTATGGGACGAATTATTGCATTTGCAAATCAAAAAGGCGGCGTCGGTAAAACAACAACCGCCATTAATCTTGCTTCACGACTTGCATCACGCGGTCTGTCAATTTTACTTGCTGATCTTGATCCGCAGGGAAATGTATCAACCGGGTTAGGAATTGATAAAGACCGGCTGACACAAACAATATATGATTGTATGGTTCATGACCATTTTGCTGACGAGATTATTGTACCCGGACCGGTTGAACATCTTGATATTCTGCCGAGCAATACTAACCTTGCCGGCGCACAAGTTGAACTTATTGATGAATCGTTTTTCAAAGATGATATGAAGTTTACCCGTTTGAGACGATTACTCATTCCTTTGAAAGAACGATATGACTTCATTATTATCGACTGCCCCCCATCGCTTGGCATTCTAACATTGAATGCACTGGTTGCGGCTGACGGAGTAATAATACCGCTACAATGTGAGTTTTATGCGCTTGAAGGACTTCGTCTGATACAACATACCGTCTCAATGGTTAAGCAAAATTATAACCATCTCCTCGAAATTGACGGAGTTGTTATGACGATGTATGATGCGCGAACGAATCTTTCAACACAAGTAGTTGAAGATGTGAAGACTTTTTTTAAAACGCATAGTGGACATGTCTTTAACAGTATTATTCCGCGTAATGTCCGTCTCTCTGAAGCACCAAGTTTTGGCGTACCCATTGACCGGTATGACCAACACTCCTCAGGGGCACATGCCTATGAGGCTTTCACACAAGAATTATTGGTTCATCTGAACTGGAAGAAGGAAAACAATGTCAGCGTATAATAAGAAAAAAGCATTAGGTCGCGGACTTAATGCATTGATGGGTCAATCCGCCGCTGCTGCTGTTCAAACCGGGAAAACCGAAAATCATCTTATTGATATCCCGCTCACTGACATTTCACCAAATCCGTACCAACCGCGAAAAACATTTGACAACCTCGATGAACTTGCTGCTTCGATACAGCACAAAGGCGTCATTGAACCGATTATTGTACGTAAACGAAAAACGGGGAAGTACGAATTGATTTCCGGTGAACGCCGTTTTCGTGCAAGTAAACGTGCCGGTATGACCAGTATCCCCGCAGTAGTAAAAGAATGGTCAGACCTTGATTCTCTTGAAGCAGCCATTATTGAAAATATTCAGCGGGAAAACTTCAATGCTATTGAAGAAGCATTGGGCTATAAAATGCTGATGCACGAATTTAAACTCACTCAAGAAAAAGTCAGTCGTGCTGTCGGGAAAGCCCGATCATCTGTGGCAAACCGGCTTCGCCTCCTTGAACTCCCGAAAAAATGGCAGTCCGACATTGCTGAAAACAAAATAACCCCCGGTCATATTAATGCGGTTCTCTCGGTGAAAAATGAAATTCGCCGTAAAGCATTATATGCCAGCATCATCAGAAAAGGGCTTTCAGTGCGCAATGCCGAAATAACCGCCGCAGCAATTAATACATCAGATACGGGAACTGCCGCTCAACGAAATACAACGAAAAGAAAAAAAACACACGACCCCCATGTTCGTGATCTCGCACAAACACTGACCGACTCACTCGGCACCTCAGTTATTATTAATGGATCATTGAAAAAAGGAACACTGATGATTACATATCACTCAATGAAACAACTTGATACAATAATTGAAAAATTACGTGATTAATTACAATTAATAACTCATGCCTCAGGCACAGGAAGAGAAAACCTTCTGCCGGTATATATATCAACCGCATCAGGCTAAATAATCAACCACCCGAAAATCAGTTTGTTTGACATGTTCTTCCCAACTGCGTAAAACAGCTATGCGAAACTCTTCGCCGCCGAATAAATCAGGGAGACCGCCCGCAAGCGCAAGAAAATCAGTGATATTTTCAGCAGACTTCAATGCTGCACGAAACAGTGAGGCAGCCCGATGTTTATCACGAAGATGCGTATAAACACTATATCCAAGTGTTGTATATTCTTTTGATGAATCAACATTAATTTCCGCTGCATTAAAGAGAAACTGCCCCCATTGAAAATCATCAAGTACCGTTATTGCTAACTCGGCAATAAGAACAAAATCATTGCCATTGAGTGCTCGTTTTTCCGCTCGCTCAAGCAGTTGTCGTGCTGCTCCGCGATCATTTAACCGGACTGCGGTTACACGTGCAATTGCACAATAATCACTGCATGAATGAGCATGCGTTACCGATTCTCGAATAAGTGCAAGTGTCGCTTCATAATCATCATGAATAGTCATATAATGATCAGCAACTAATGCATAATCGCTGCATGTTTTAATCGTATGGCGTGCTGTTTCTAATATACATGCTGCTGCCTTCGGTTGATCAAGCAGGTCAATATATGCTTGTGCAATTATACAATAATCCTGTGCGGATGAAGCTTGCTGATGTGCTGTTGTAATACTTTGTTGAATAGCATCAGCAGTATTTGAAAATTGCCCCATGATACGTGCATATTGAACCAATGCTGCCGGTGTTGCTATACAACCGCTGCACCTGTTCAATAGAGACAATGCACTCTGTTCATCATGCAGCAATGACACAAATGCATTGACCATTCTCTCAAGAATCTCAAGTGAAGTATGCGCATCAGCCCGAAGTTCATCAATAAGTAATTCCGCCGCCCGATTAAGAATCTCATGCCCCCACTGCTTTTGATCAAGCCGATGAATCACTTCTTCCGCCAGTTCAAGCAATTCAATTGACCGCGCTGCAGTATCATACGCCTGCTGATATAATGCATACGTCCCGTCAACATCCCACAGCTGCACCAACCGGCAAGTCCCCAATTCACGAAACTCAGCGCTACTCTGTGCACCGGATGCTGCATTTTCTATGCTTTCATGGATGATATCACGGTCCCGGCTTAAGTATGCCGTTTCCAACAAATGCTTGAATTTAAAAAAGTTTTTTACATGTTTATCTAATTGTTCCATACACTCATTTTCGACACAATCATACGCTTCATTTAAGCTTTTATTTCTATTGTTCTGTATATACAGTACCCCTTACCGGTTAATACTCATACAGCACATAACAGAGAATGTACAACATGCTTCATTATTCAGGCTGTACCTCAATTCTTACTCAATGCCCGTTGTCTCGCAGCAGTGCTATCTCTCAATTTATAAAGTATTCTGTTTTTTCTGAAAGGGTTGTATTTTACACCACTATACCGTTGCAATAGTATGTCAATGAACACAAAATGTACGTATGAAATCTGCAAAACATATAATTAATAGAAAAAATATAATAGCTATTATGATTATTATTTGATAATAATATGCAATTATTCCTTATTTATAAAAGGTTTAATCTATTGTAATTATAGATATACAGATATATTAAACCCCACCCGCCTTCCGATGGTGCCAGGCTGAATTGACCGTCAGTGCGACCGTCAGTGCCAGGCTGAATTGATCGAGATCTCAACGATAAAGAAGTCTAACTAATGACTTCCGAGATATAAAGAAATTAAAATAACTATTGCTCTTGACAAACTATACGCTTGTTTAGTATTATTGCTCTTGATGGGGAACACTTAAAACATATAGAACTATCCCGCAAAGATATACTCTGGGTATAGAACAAACATGGATTATCCGGCAGGTAGGGAAAAATATGAGGAAAATTGTTCATCTTGATGCTGACAGTTTTATGGTCTCCATTGAACGACAACAGCGAGGATTATCATCGCAGCAACCGATTATCGTTGCGACAAATTATCACCATAACGACTTCGTTCTCGGGTGCTCTCATGAACTGAAAGCACTCGGCATATATCCGTCACAAGAAATTAGACACGCCGAACGTCTCTGTCCGGAAGCACCGATTATTGAAGGAAACCCGACACAGTATCACAGAATTTCACAGGCAATATATACGTATCTTTTCCCGCACGCACCGGCAGTAGAGCTGAATAGCGTTGATGATTATTATCTTGATATGAGTACAATGCCATTACGTGTACCACATTTAAGTACATGGAGCACAAATCTGCGTGATTCCCTTCACAAAGAATTCGGTTTATCATTTTCAGTCGGGATAGCACCGAATAAGCTAACAGCAAAAATAGCAGCAAATCTGTATAAACCCGCCGGTCTGGTAATACTCCCATATAATGGAATCGAATCGCTTTTCCGACGATTGCCGGTACAGTATCTGCCCTCATTAGCACGAACGGAAATATGTGAACTTTCATATCTCGGTGTTTTCACATGTACTACGCTGCGATCAATTCCGGTTTCGCTTTTACGAAAGGTACTCGGGGCAAAAGCATTACCCGTACACCAGCATGCTGCCGGTATTGACTACTCGCCCGTTACACCGCCAAAGCAAAATCCTATTATTAAAATTACCCGGACAGCAAGAGTTCATTTTTTTAATATGCCGTATTATGAATCACTGCTGCATGATGCGGTTGCGGCACTCTCCTATCTATTGCGAAATAAAAAAACATGCGCTTCAGTATTCCGAGTACGATTAATATACCGGGACCATCGAAGCAGTGAACGTGTATGCCGTACTGTACGTACCAATTATGAACAGCCGATGCAAAATCTGTTGCGAAAGCTCTTTTATCGCATTTATACGCGCCGAGTAAATCTGCACAAAATTGAAATAACAGCAGAAAATCTTTCCGCAACCGATGACATCGTAACACCGCTCTATTATGAACACATGAAACACACTGAACAATTATATGCGGCAATTGATTCCGTTCGACACCGTTACGGTCGAAATGCACTGCGATGGGGGATATAAAAATGAAGATCGTACAATTACATTGCCACAGTCATTATTCCATGCTGCAGTCAACCATTTCACCGGCAGCACTGGTAACCGCAGCAAAGGTACTGCATTATCATGCCATCGCGCAAACGGATGTCAACACCACGGCAGGATTGCTTGAGTTTTATTGTTCAGCCCGTGCCCATAGCATTACTCCCATTATGGGGGTAGTTATTGATAATCCGCATGATCCATTTTACCGTGAGCGAATCAGTGCTGAAAAAAGTGAAAGCGGTCGAAAGCAGGATTATACCACCGTAAAAGCATATCAACGCAACCCACACCACTACTGCATATTACTTGCAAAAAACTACAACGGCTACACCATACTGTGCCGAACAGTATCTCGCCGATTGTGTGATACGACTTTCAACTATACCCAAGAGCTCGCCGAATTGGATGATTCGGTCATCGTGTTGTCGGCCGACACAACGCTATTCCCGATTTTTGCTGAACGTCGGCCGCACAATACGTATGCTGAACTTATCCCGCCGCATACAGCAGATGAACGCCGGCAGTACGAACATGTACGTCGGATGGCAGAGCAATACCGGCTTCCGCTTGCCGCAGGTAATAATGTACGTTTTCTTCGCCCGCATGATTATGAACAGTATCGTATTCGTGCGGCCATTGGTCATAACGAAACCTGTACAACCTTACCAAACCATGCCGCCGTAGGTGCACAACGATTTATGCTCTCACCATGGCAAATGCGCAAAGCTTTTTATGACTGCCCTGAAGCGCTTATTAATACCGAACGCATTGCGCAACAGTGTAACTGCAACATTGACCTTGATACACTCAGATTCCCGCGCTTTCACAGCAATAATCGCTGCAAGAGTATCGGTACAACGAACGACCAATTAAACAAGCAGCACGTCCGATCCTCTGAACACCGTCTTCGCGAACTTGTCCACAAGGGATTACGAAAACGATATCCGATTATTACCGATGAAATAGCACAAAAAGCGCATTATGAACTGCAGACAATTATCACACTCGGGTTTACCGACTATTTTTTAATTTGTCATGACATCATTCGTTATGCTGCCGCGCGGAAGTACCGTTATCTCGGACGCGGATCAGCCGCAAATTCAATCATTGCCTTCGCACTTGAATTAACCAATATTTGTCCGGTGAAGTATCACCTTTATTTTGAACGTTTTCTTAATCCTGAACGGCAAGCACCACCGGATATCGATCTTGATTTTTCATGGAAAGATCGCGATGACATTATTGACTATATTACCAGACGCTTCGGCGGTGAAGAAAAAGTTGCAATGATAGGAACCATAGTTACATTTAAAAAACGCATGGCACTGCGTGAAGTCGGAAAAGTCATGGGACTTTCAAATAGTCAACTGACTGCGCTCACTGCCATTTTTCCGTCGTGGGGAGAAGGCTCATTCAAAAACCCTCATCGGCAGTATCCGGAATGCCGGGATTTCCCGATACAGCAAGAACCCTATTCTACAATTATTCAACATGCCGAAAAGTTGACTGGTACACCGCGGCATCTGAGCATACATGCCGGTGGTATGGTCATCAGCGACGTTCCCTTGTGGCACTATACCGGCATCGAACGATCACCAAAAGGTGTTATTATAACACAACAGGATATGTACGATATTGAGAAATGGGGGCTGGTGAAAATTGATATTCTTTCACAGCGTTCACTCGGTGTTCTTAATGACGCGATTACCATGATTGAGAAAAATCATATTCTCACACCGCCGGTTGACAATTTTACCGTGATAACCGGTGATCCGGCAACCAAAGAACTCATACGCACTGCTCGTACTATCGGTTGTTTCTATATTGAATCTCCGGCAATGCGCGGGCTGTTAGCAAAACTAATGATTGATGATTTCGAGCATTTAACAGCAGCAAGTTCGGTTATACGTCCGGGGGTTGCATCAAGCGGAATGATGCAGGAATACATCGACCGGCATCATCACCCCGAACGCATTACATTTGCACATCCGAAAATGGCTGAATTTCTCAAAGAAACATATGGCGTGATGGTATATCAGGAAGACGTCATTAAAACCGCACATCATATCGGCGGGCTCTCCTGCGCTGAGGCTGATATATTACGACGTGCTATGAGCGGCAAACATCGTGGCGAAAATACCATGAAAACTCTTCAGAAACGATTTTTTTATAATTGCCGGCGTAACGGCATGCATGATAGCGTCATTGCCGATATATGGCAGCAAATGAAAAGCTTCGCGGGTTATGCATTCTGCAAAGCTCATTCAGGTGCATATGCCGTACTGTCGTTTCAGGTAGCATATTTAAAAGCCCATTATCCTGCGGAATTTCTTTGCGCAGTCCTGAGAAATCATGGCGGCTATTACCGTCAGGGAGTTTATATTCAGGAAGCAAAACGCTTAGGCATAGCGATTAAATTACCTGATATTAATAAAAGCGAAAAGGAGGCGACGGTTATTGATGGAAGCATTCATCTTGGACTACGTTCAATCAGTCAGGTAAGTAAGAAAAGTATTCGTTCACTTATCAATGCACGTCCGTATCGTTCCTTCGGTGATTTTTTACACCGATCACATATCGGACGGGTCGAAGCAATACTATTAGTACAATGCGGTGCAGCGGACTGTTTCGGAAAATCACGCACCCGATTACTCTGGGAACTGTACGCTCAGTATAATTGTTGTACACATCATACCGACTCTGTTCTGCCGATGGAAATATCCATACCCCGATTGACCGGCATTCGTGATACGTACACCGACCTGCAGTATCTTCAGATTGAATATGCGACATTCGGTTATTTTGTAACAACACATCCGATGAAACTTTTCAACGACTATCTGCCGATGCATATCCCCGCCGCTGAAATTTCGTTATATGCCGGAAAACGAATAACCGTTGCCGGATGGCTCATATCAAGTCGCCGCATTACCACAACGGGAGAGAAAAAGAAACCTATGAAATTTATTTCTCTCGACGATACAACGGGGGAGGTGCGATGCATCATATTTCCGGCGGTATATGACCGCTTTGCACACCATACTATCGGAAGCGGTATTTTCGTTGCAACCGGTATCGTTCAGAAAACCTATGATGCATACGACCTGATTGTTGAACAGATAGAAAATATTAACCTTGAGGCACTTGCTGTCAGAATCCGCCCGACACTGCACAGGATACAACACCACTGCTAAATCTCACGGATGCGAATATGTTGCATCATTGCCGATAATTGATCTCAGGCGCATCCACTGTGCAACACTACATCCCTGTATGGATTGTGAAAATTCGTATAAAACTATATCGATAATAACTGTTATTATGAAAAGAGCAGCGTCGGGTAATACAAGAATGCTACACGATAAGTGTCTTAGCGAATACTTCTCCGAATGCACGGGCATTTTTTAAATCCTCATTAGTTGGTGCTCCCTTAAACTCAAAAATGCCGGTGTTTTCCCATTTTAATGGTTCAATCATTTTCTCGGCATTTTTCGCCGCACCCTTACTCCATCCGTAACTGCCGCAATATGCCCACTTTTTATGAGTAATCCGTTTAATTGCGGCAAATGATAAAACGCCTGCCATCGGCGGGTATAATGCCTGTTCATAGGTCGGACAACCTATCATCACACCGGCTCGCTCCCAAAGATAGGGCAGAATATAACTGACATGTGTTCGCGCAACATCAAATAATATACAATCCAAACCGGTTGATTCAATCCCTTCCCGTACTGCATGTACTGCCTGCATGGTATTTCCGTACATCGTTCCATATATAAATGTAACTGCCGGTTTTCCCGGTGTACCGGCATAGCCGGCGAGGTCATTATACATTTGTATAACTTTTTGCGGCTGCGCACGCCAGATACGCCCATGCGCCGGCGCAACAATATCAACTACGGTATTCGATAAACCGGCAAGTGATTGTGCAGCACGTTTTGAATACTGCGCTACAATGTTGACATAATATCGTTTTATTTCAGCATCAAACATCTCGGAATCACTGCACGTATCATCAAATATCATATCTCCTAATGCTCCATACCCGCCGAAAATATCACTTGAAAATAAAATTTTATTCCGCGTATCATACGTCATCATTGATTCCGGCCAATGTACCATCGGAGTTGTAATAAATGTTAATTCTCGATCACCAAGCTGCAGTGTCTCGCCATTTTTCACTGCCTGCACCGCATCGGTTATGCCGTAAAATGACTCAATCATACCAACGGCTTTCTCTGAACATATAATCGTGAGATCACCGGCAGCATTAATAAAACGTTTCAAAGCGCCGGTATGGTCCGGTTCCATATGATTGATAATAAGATAATCAATATCATGAATCGGAATAATATCTTGTACCTGCTTGAAAAAATCATCAGCGGTTATTTCTTTTGACAAATCTATGATGATATTTTTCTCGCCTTTGAGAATATAACTATTATACGACACCCCTTCCTGATGAATCGGCCATACCCCTTCAAAAAGATCTGTTGACCGATCGTCAACACCAACCCAATAGGTGTTCGCATGTATTTCAATTGGTTTCATTATGAGACCTTGCCACGTTGATATGTGCATTAATTGCTGCTGTTATTGTTGCGGCAATTGCAGGTTTATCAGTTGCATTGGAAGCACCACTAATAACGTCTATATTTTTCTTCTTCACAATAGATGAAAATATTTCAGGAGTTGGTTCACTGCCGAAGGCAAGTATTACAATATTTGAAACGTCTTTTGCGTGCCGAACATACGTACGTACATTGCGGGTAAGCTGCCCTGCATAAATAACACTTGCTATTGCAATGCAGTTATATCCGGTAGTATCGGTTTTTTTCAAATCGCGCTCATGCAGAGCCGTTACGATAACCCCATCACGCTGAAGATTTGATCGAACAATTGATAATAAGGCATTAATGTTTTCCCGGGTATTCGTAATAAAAAGAACTCTATTCGTTCGTATCGGCGTAGTACTCAATATCAGGGAATTGATATTATATGAATCATCAACTGCCTCTTTAGTATTTTCCGGTGCATGTGATGCCGCTGAAATAATGTTGCTCCGATTATTCAGGATAAGCAGCAGCATAACCGTAATAACAATAATAAATAGAAATGCACTAACGGAAACAACTTTATGTTTCACTGGTAAAACCCTCCTATATTCATTAATGACAATACTACGCCTGTATACGATATAATTATTAATAAGTCAATATAGCACGAAAGCATTAAAAATAGTATTCGATTATGTTTTAAAATGATATATAGTACATTAAGAAATTATTAATAACAAATAAAGTCTAACCGTATATAGTATACTGTACGTTGGTATAATAAGCATTTCCGACAATGATGCGGACTGTAAATAATCGAATGCCGATATGCATTATATGTATATAACAATAATATACGTATATAATATATTCTTTGACAATTACCGTATAACATGTACACTAAAAACGGTGAGTATTCACCGAATATATCATACGAGGAGGTTTTTTATGTCAGATTCAATCACACAATTACTCGGCGCTGATGCTGATACGTTACTCAATCATACCTGCACAACTATTTCCAAGGATATGCTGCATCTTCCCGGTCCTGATTTTATTGATCGTGTTATGACACAGAGTGACCGCTCTATTTCCGTATTACGGAATATGCAGACGCTGTTTAATGCCGGTCGATTAGGGGGCAGCGGTTATCTATCCATTCTCCCTGTTGATCAGGGAATTGAACATACCGCAGGAGCATCCTTCGCCCCGAATCCGATATATTTTGATCCGGAAAGTATTATCAAACTCGCCATTGAAGGCGGATGCAATGCCGTTGCATCAACACTCGGTGTGCTCGGTATTGTTGCACGAAAATATGCGCATAAAATTCCGTTTATACTAAAATTCAATCATAATGAATTAATGACGTATCCGAACACGTATGATCAACGGTTATTCGGCTCAATTGAGCAAGCATTTGATATGGGCGCAATCGCAGTCGGTGCAACCATTTACTTTGGCTCAGAAGAATCACGCCGTCAGATTGAAGAAGTAGCAAAAGCATTTGAACATGCGCATACGCTTGGTATGGTAACCGTACTATGGTGTTATTTGCGTAATACCGAATTCAAAAAAGATAAAGACTATCATGTTGCTGCTGATATGACCGGACAGGCAAATCACCTTGGAGTAACCATTCAGGCGGATATTATTAAACAAAAACAAGCGGAAAATAATGGTGGTTTTAAAGCCATTGGATTTGCAAAAACCCATGATGATGTCTACACGAAACTTTCCAGCAGCCATCCGATTGACCTGACACGGTATCAGGTATTGAATTGCTACAGCGGACGGGCAGGATTAATCAATTCCGGAGGCGCATCATCCGGTGATAATGATCTTGCACAAGCCGTGCGAACGGCGGTTATTAATAAACGGGCCGGTGGTATGGGACTTATCAGCGGACGTAAAGCATTTCAACGCCCAATGAAAGAAGGTGTGCATCTGTTGAATATGATACAGGATGTTTTTCTTTCAAAAGAAATTACAATTGCATAACAGACACAAATACAAGTATACTATGGTACGGCGGGATTAATAATCCCGCCTTTTATATATGATTACTGCATATACAATACCGTGAAAGTTAAAACTGATGAATACTGCAATACAACACCATACCGGTATACTTTCGTTCTTTCAAAACGACCGCATAGGATCTATCGACAGTGATCACCGCACTTCTTCATCAATTACTCGTGAGATAGTCGTACTGACAGTGATTCTCATCACTGCATTACTGGTCAGATTGACTTTTCTTACCGGCTTATGTGCATCGGATGATTTCTGTTATGCACGATATGCAGCTGATTATTTGCAAGGACATTTTAATTTTCTGTTTTATTACACACAATTTACTGAAGGGCATACATGGAATTTTGTCTGGCGCTTTTTAATATGGCTGCCGGTTGCACTCACGTTCAAAGTATTCGGATTTACCGCAACCGGTGTTGTAATATATCCGCTGCTCTGTTCACTGCTGACCATTATATTGATATGGTGGATAGGGCGTATCTGTATTTCCCCGACAGCCGGATTATCTGCAGCGCTTATTCTTGCCCTCACTCCCGCAGCAGTCAAATATGCAACCTATCTTCTTATAGAACCAATAGGAAACTTTTGGTATACACTGCCGGTTGCACTCATCATTACTGCTCTCCGCTACCGTGAGCAGCTGCACCGACCATGGCGATTTATATTAATCGGCTGTGCCGGCATCGCAACCGGACTGGCATACTATGTTCGGGCATATATCATTTTACTGCTTCCGGTATTCGGATTACTATTTATTTTTGATATGCTTACCAAACCGAATGAAAAGAGCACGAGCAGCCGAAACGCAGGATTATTCATACAGGCAATACCATGGATCATGTTTCCATGTGGTATTGCCGCAGCAGTACTGCCCTTTGAATTATGGCAATATAACTTAACCGGAGTATTTAATCTTCGCTGGCAGGTTGTACAGACCATGGCGAATGGATGGGCATCAGCAACCTCGCCGGACCACATGCATGAATTGATAACATATTATTCACGATTGCTTTCCGGTTCAACAATGTGGCAGATATTTACCATAACGGCATTATTCGGTGTCGCTCTTCTTATTATTGCTGCTATTAACAAGCGTGTAAAACAGATGAATATCGTCATTCTGTTATATGTGATTGGCGTATTTCTGTGTAATGAGTTTATGACATCATCATTATCACACTATCAGCCGCTGCATAAAGTTGAACGCTTTGCAGCTGTTTTCGCTCCGATCATTGCATTGAGTGCCGGCAGTGGACTGGCAATTATTCTGCCGTATGCTTCCCTGCTTCCGGCGATACTCTATATCGGCAGTGCTGCAGTAATTATGTTTTTCAATACCGCCGATCCCATGCCGCTGTCAAGCAGTACAATGCCGATTATGAACAGCACCCTCACCGCGGTCAGCAGTATACTACTATTATTAGCAATTATGTATATTATTCGCAAAACTATATTTAAAAATAATACCGCACTACGATGGATTCATTACGGCATTGCCGTACTAAGCACAATAATACTTTTTCAGCTCATGCTGACCGTTACTCGCCGAACTGTCCCGGTCAGTAATTATGCCTTCCATTCTTTCGGCAATGCCACCCGTGCACTTTGTACGAAAATTCCGCCGGATGCGCGGATTGTGTACCGACCGGGAATTCGATGGAATACAGCAACACAATCGTATCGCAGTGATGTCGATTGGTGGGAAAATCGTATACTCTATTATAGCGGATATACCATACCTGATGATCATTGTATGCCATTGTATTATCGGCAAAAATTATCTGATATTCACGATGCCTATGTTCTTATGGATTCATCATGGATATCACGGCGAAAAGAACTAATGGAATTGGATATGCCGGATCACTTTCACCTGCTGGAATCAAATTGGACGGGAAAAGTATATTATGCTCATAAATGATTTTAACGATATATTATTACTGCAGACAATTACCGGCGCATAAATTTTAATGGCAACGGCAGTGTAAAACATTCACTATGTGATCGGTAGTTTTAAACAGTGGAGTTCTCGAAAGGTATTATTATTGTATATACCGACACGGCAGCACTCTATTATTATATATTAATTTCAATGCCTATCGGACAATGATCACTACCGTATACATCACTCAGAATAAATGCATCGGTTACCATATCTTTTAAATTATTACTGACATAAAAATAATCAATACGCCAGCCGACATTCCGCTCACGCGCCCGTGTTTTATAGTCCCACCACGAATAGTATCCGCCCTCTTGTTTAAATATACGAAATGTATCACAATATCCATGTTCAATAACACGATCAATCCATGCACGTTCTTCCGGAAGAAAACCGGAATGATTTTCGTTTTGCCGCGGACGTGCAAGATCAATTTCAGTATGTGCAGTATTAACATCACCACAAATAATTATTTTTTTTCCCGTATCACGCACCGCATCAATATGACGAAGAAATGCATCATAAAAATCCATCTTATACTGTAACCGTTCACTGCCGGAATTGCCGTTCGGAAAATAAACATTAAAGAGAATAAATTTTCCATAATCAGCAATACTAAACCGCCCTTCTGAATCAAATTGAGGGATACCAATACCGGCTGCAAACGAATTCGGTTTGTTTTTTGATAATATCATCGTTCCGCTGTATCCTTTACGTTCAGCGGAAGAAACAAAACATCGGTAATCCGATAATTCCCGTAGTGCTTTCGGAATAGTATCATCATTCGCTTTCGTTTCCTGTATACACACAATATCCGGAGACTCAGCAGACAGCCATTCCAAAAAGTTTTTTTTCATGATAGCACGTATACCATTTACGTTCCATGATAGTATTCGCATAAGCCCGCCTTATAAACCAACGGCGCGGAAACCGCGCCGTTATGTATCGATTGAATGCACTACTTGTGCTATTTTGTTTGTGCCTGATTGGCAACGGCGGCGGCGGCTTTTGCCGCTGCTTCCGGATCACCGAGATAATAATGCCGTAATGGTTTCAGATTTTCGTCAAGTTCATATACTAAAGGAATACCCGTTGGGATATTCAGTTTTGATATTTCCTCATCGGAAATATCATCAAGATATTTTACCAGTGCACGAAGGCTATTGCCATGTGCAGCTATAAGAACTTTTTTTCCTTCTTTGATCGTCGGTGCGATAACCGAATGCCAATGCGGTAAAAATCGTTCAACGGTATCCTTGAGACATTCAGTATCCGGCTGCTCATCAGCGGTTAATCCGGCATAGCGCGGATCATTGGACGGATGGCGTTCATCACTTCTTGCAAGCGGCGGCGGAGGAGTATCATAGCTCCGGCGCCAAATAAAAACTTGATCAGCGCCATGTTTTTCCGCTGTCTCGGATTTATTTAATCCCTGTAAATCACCATAATGCCGTTCATTTAATCGCCATGACCGATGAACCGGTATCCACATTAAATCCATTTCCTCAAGTGCAATCCATAGTGTTTTAATCGCACGTTTTAAAACCGAGGTAAACGCAATATCAAATACATATCCTTCTTCTTTCAATAATTTTCCGCCCGCATGGGCTTCTTCCACTCCTTTATCAGATAGTCCAACATCAGTCCAACCGGTAAAACGATTTTCTTTATTCCACACACTTTCACCATGACGAAGTAAAACAATTTTATACATTTTATCCTCCTAAATTGTACCATCACCAGTAATTCTGATACGTTTTAATATGTAAAACTTTATTTGTGTCCTTTTAATATTGAATCATGCTATACACAATAATTTAAAAACACACGAATTACCGCTATCATAATCATCTTCCTTTCAAATGCAAGGATTTTTACTTCACAGAAACCAAAAATCAATACGGTTTTAATAAATCATAATACTGCAATAATAGTATGCTTTGTACAATACTCATTTATTAAAAATGTGTATATACTGCAAATGGACACGATACCGGGCAAATGTTAAAAGCCATCTCTTCGTTACTGCAATAATGCACAGTCTCCTTCCCCATGGTATTTGATATATAAAATGCTCTAATAAAATAAAATAAAATACAACACCGGATATGATAACAAAATACTGATTATTATAACAGACGCATGCATAATAATTTTGTATCCGTCAGGATATACCTGCAGCGATTTAAATCACAATGACGAGAGAATTGACAAGCGCAATAATATACGGTAGGTTAACTGAAGAGGGAGGGGTCAATTCATGACTCATACAACCATTCGGTCAATCACCTATTGTCTGCTTTTTAGTATACTTTGTTTTCTGTGTACAACCTTACACGGCGCACAATCTATTGAAACAATACTGAAAAACGCTAATGAATTACTTACCGCTGAAGACTATCATCGGGCATTAGCGGAATTCAAACATGCCCATAGTATTAACGCATATGACCCGCGTGTATATGACGGGCTTGCTCGTGTTTTTATACAACTTGGACGCACTGATGATGCTGATACTCATTTTAAAAAGGCAATACAAATCGACAGTTCAAGCACTGTTTTCCGGCTGCACTACGGATATTTTCTTATTGCCATGGCACGCTATGACAATGCCCAGACACAATTCAATACAATTCTCTCATATGAAATTCACAATCCCGATGCACTGGTCGGTATTGGTCGTATCCGGCTCGCCCGCGGAAACTATCGCGAAGCACGGCACTGGTGCACGGAAGCATTGAAGTTTGATGCCGCCCATACAGGAGCACTTCGTCAACTTGGAGAAATCGCATTTGATCTCGAAGAATGGGATATTGCACAAAAGTATTTTACCCGTGCATATCAAATAGACCCGACAGATGCAGATGTATTATTTTATCGTGCACGTCTTGCCGAACGGCAGGGCGATATGGAACGTGCTGCCGGATTTTATCGGCAGGCAGTTGATCGTGATCCGAATAATGCCGATAAACAACATCAGCTGTATTTATTTTATGAACGACATAATCGATGGAATGATGCACTTGAAACACTTGCTGCCGTAACCGAAAAAGCAAAGGATAATTTTCGTGCACATTATATGTATGCGTACGCACTGCTTCAAGCCGGACAAACAAAAAATGCAATGCATGAATTTGAAACATGTCTGCAATTAAATAGCGGAGATGAGTTTGCACGCTATTCATTGGAAAATGTGTATATTAAAACACAGTCATTCTATTATCCTCCGCGCATAGCTGCTGCACAGGAACATTTAAAAAAGGGTAATCGTGCATGGCAGCGGGGACATACATTTGAAGGACTTTGGGAAATGCGGCGGGGACTTCAGCTCAACGGTCAAAATGCAGAAGCACGCTATCGCCTCTCAAAACTATATCAGGATATGTCATTATATGTTTCATATATCCATGAACTGGAAATCGCACAAAAACTTGACCCTTCTGTTTCTTTATATCATAATGAACTTGCTCATGCCGCTGATACACAACAGCACCGTTTAGCGGTACAATCCGATATCGATCAATATTCAATTAACCGCGCTGCAACGCGATTGTATATCGCACCACTGCAGCCGACTGTATATATGAACACGCATATAAACGGCGGGAATCTTCTTACGGATATGCTGCAAAACTGTTTTTATCAACTCGGAAGAATAACCGTCCCACAACCGGATGAAGTAATACAAGCACTTCACGCCGCGCATCTTACTGCCGTACAATCACGGGCAGACGCACTTGCGGTCGCTGCACATCTTGATGCGGATTATGTTTTGTGGGGACGCTACATAGAATATAATAATGAACTTCAACTTATTCTGCATTTAACGTCTCTGCATACTTTTGCAGACGTACACCATTATCAGCTTCATGGCGAAGGCAACGGAAAAGTACACACGGTTATGATTGAACTTGCTGATGCCTTATATCGTGATATCCCGTATCACGGAGAAATCATTCAACATGATGAATGGGATATTCTGGTCAATATGGGTACGGTGCATGATATACAAAAAGGGCAAACCCTTGAAATATTTCGCGGTAATTTCTTTCAGAACTCAATACAGCCGATTGCAACAGCACAGGTTGTCGAGGTTGACGAACTTATATGCAAAGCACGCTTAAGCACCTATGCCGCACAAAACACTATCCGCCTGCATGATTCTGTTCGTTTTCTCCCTGAAGATAATAACAGGACAGAACAATGACCCTCGCACGAAAGTATGCTGTCATCGGTCATCCAATACATCATTCAAAATCTCCCGCGATGCATACTGCGGCATTTGCACAATGCGGTATCACGGCGACGTATGAAGCAATAGATATTGACCCCCATGCTGCTGATTCCATAATTACTGATATGCGCAATCAGGGATTCAACGGTATAAATATCACTATTCCCTATAAAGAAACCGTTCTTTCACAAATTGACACCATTGATACGTTTGCTCAACGTGCCGGTGCGGTTAATACTGTTCTATTTGATGAGACCGGCTCACACGGATATAATACCGACGGATACGGCTTTATCACAGACTTTAAGGATCATTTTACTGCCGCACCGCTTACCAACGCATCAGTTGCGCTCTTTGGCGCCGGTGGGGCAGCACGAGCAATTGCCGCACAACTGCTCACTGAACCGCTGATGGATATTTTTATTGTTAATCGAACAGTCGCACGGGCAGAAAAACTTGTTGCTGCACTTGCGCCGATTGCCGGCGAACGATCAATAACCTTAACTGCACTGCCGCTTACTGAATCATTGTTTAATGATATGTATATCATACCCGGGATTATTATTAATACTACTTCACTTGGTCTTCATCCTGATGATGTCTGCCCGGTTGATTTTTATTCAATCCCCCGTACCGGTATCGTATATGATATTGTCTATGGGTCTCATACACCATGCTTTTGTGCAGCAGCACATACAGCAGGATGGAAAACCGCAAGCGGACAGGGAATGCTGGTACATCAGGCAGCACGTGCATTTACACTTTGGACAGGCAAAAAAGCCCCGATTAAAGAAATGTTTCAGGCATGCATTAATTGACCGTCACGACGTCCAATTGAATAAATTTGTTCTTTACTCAAATACGGCAGTTTAATCGTAAAACGTGTATACTTCTCTTCTTCAGATTCAACACTTATTGTTCCCCCGTGATTACTGATAATACGATGACTGATACTTAAACCAAGCCCCGTCCCCTGTGCTTTTCCTTTTGTCGTAAAAAACGGATCAAATATTTCTTCAAGCGCATCTTTTTGAATACCCGCACCGTTATCAGTAATTATAATACTGCATAACGGAACATTCGATTCTATGATTCGTTTCGTTTGAATACATATTTCTTTAACACCACTAACAGCAGTATTATGATATTTTTTATTCAAGGCAAAGATGGCATTATTGAGAATATTGACAATAACCTGCTGAAATTGTTCATGATGCAATGTAATCGGCGGCAGCTCCGTATCGTACTCGCGATGTATTTCAATCATTGATGCACTGCATTTTGACGCAACAAATGTACATGCCATATCCAATGACGGATGAATATCATGCGATTCAATAGCATGCATATCCTGACGTGCAAAAACCAGCAATTTTCCGACAATATCAGAAATTCTATTACACATTCCAAGAATATTCCGACATCCGGTCTGTACTTCAGTTTGCGTTATTGTATCATCATCAAGCAGCTGCTCGGTCATGAGCATAATAACATTCAAAGGATTGTTTACTTCATGTGCGACACCGGCAGCCATTTCACCAACTGAGGCAAGTTTATCCGCCTGCATGAGTTTCATCTGCACTCCGGCTAATTCCTTTGTCCGTTCTTCTATTTTCGCCTCCATCATTTCTTTTAAAATCGTTTCTTCGGTTATATCACGCGCAATAATAATTGATCCGAGAAAACGAATATCTCTGTCAAAAAGCGGTCGAAAATAAAATAATACATAATGTACGGATTTGTTTTTTATATATGAGACACGAATAGTATAATGATGCGAAGGATGTTCATTCATCTGCGCAATCAAACGGCGAAACTCCTGCTTTTCCTGAATAACGGATTCGATTGCGGTATATAACGTATCGCTAAATGTTTTTTGCACATGAATGACACCCGGCAGTTGAAGGGTATCAGTAAAATGAGTATTACAAAAAACAATACGTCCTTCCATGTTAATAACACAAAGTCCATCCTGTATTTGTTCCAATATGGAGGCTTTTTCTATCTCATTAAAAAAAAGATATCGATAATACATTATCTGAACGGCAATGACACAAAAGATGATAAATGTTATGCTTTGTACAGCAGTATACGGCGGCGTATCGCCATCAGATAAATGGGCAATAATACCGCCGGCGATAATTACGGCACTTACTGAGAAAACCAATAATACGGCAAATTGCCGCAGTACTGCTCTCTTCTTGTTCCGTACATTCTCAATGATAACATATACCCAGAGTGATACCGCATAGACGATACCGACAATAAATGTCAACACCCATGTTTGTTTGACTATCCCATAGGTCAAGAACGAATTGCCTGTTATTGGTTTGATAAGAATACCGGTTCCAAAATATATATCACTGATACATACTGCCGCTCCTATGACTGCCGGCAGCGGTGAAATAATTTTAATCGTTTTTATTCGGGTTAATCCCGGAGCATAAATAGTTATTCCCAATAAAAATAAAAAGTAACCATTTAAACAAAAAGCAATACTGTATGAAAACGCAGAGAGTGCCTGCACTGCCGCTGCCATATGAATCGACGGCAACTGCATAGTAAAAAAATTAACCGCTGCATTAAGCATCATGATTGCAAGAAATACTTTATTATAATGCTTTCGCGGGTTCTGCCAAAATATATAGAAACCGAAAAGCACTTCACTCAGCATAAATAATGCTGATAAATATACATTAAATGGCGCTTTCATAAGCACAGTAGTACACCGTTTTCGTATATTTTACAATTACGATTTTAAATATTTTTACCGCAATAATAAATCAGTATTTATGAAAAATTAAATATGCCGATACTCTATAGTACATACGAAACACGATATACGCTCTATAAGGATAAATGACGATGAATATAGTTCGCATAATATCAATATTAGTCTTCAGTATCTGTTTATTAACCGCTGCATTTTATCAGCCCCCATTATCCGACGCTGTTAATTATATTGATATATTCCCAAACAATGAACACTGGCTAACCAGTATTGATTGGACATGGGGAGTGCTCACTGTTCGTGCACGAGTCCCTGTTCCGGAACCGATAGTCAATCCTTCAGATCCACGCTATGCCGATCCACGCTATCCGTCTGTACGGAACTATGCACAAGCGCGACTATGGGCAGAACAGCGTGCACGTGAATTAGTTTATTGTAATATGCTTGAAGATGTTCAAAAATTGCCGGTAACATTCAATTCAAAAATGAATGATTACCTTCTGCTGAATAAAAACTTTCAACGCCTTGCACAAGAACGTATTTCAAAATTACCCCTTAACGATTTGCGCTATGAACGTGATGACAATAATAATAATTCAATAACCGTTATCGCAGAGCTGAAGCTTTCATTGTACGGCACTGACGGTTTAACCGGCATGATGGATCCGCGCGAACCAATAACGTGGTTTCTTCCCTTCTCAACACAAAAACTTCCGAAAATTGTTATACCGGAAATAGTTTATAGCGAAGCATATCCCTCAATTGTTATTGATGCCCGCGGATTAACAGTAACCCCCGCTCTTGCTCCAAATATTCTTGATACACATGGTACGGTTATTTACCGTCCTGAATATGTTCGCCCTGAAGCAGCAATAACACGGGGGCTCGTTGCATATGTTAAAAGTTCAGATTTTCTCTCCGCTGCTCAACGACAGGCACAAAACGGTATTATTGTCCCCGCACTGCGAACGTTACCGAACAATACTACTGATCTGGTTATCGGTGAAGAATGGGCTCAAAAAATATACTCATCTCCCGAAACGCAACAGGCATTACGAAACTGCATGATAACCATTATCATTGATGATTAATATATACCGTTATACGCACTTCAGTCATTGAGCACATACCCGCGCAAACCGTCATATACCCGATAATTACGAAGCAAGAAACTCAACTAATTCGGTAGAGTGTGCATTTTCACGAAGATTATTAATAGCTTTTTTCTCAATTTGACGAATCCGCTCTTTACTAAGCCCGTATCGCGAACCAATTTTATTAAGCGACAAATGACGAATATCATTCAGCCCAAATCGCATCTCAATGACTTCACGCTCAATTTTTGACAATGCTGAAAGCATGGAATGCAATACGGAAATAAGCGAATTATCTTCCGAATGTTTTTCCGGCAATGTAGTATTGTTATCAAAAAGCACTTCACTGAAAGGACGATTGTTTTCTTCATCTGTACCGGAATCCAGCGGCGTATAGTGCGCTGCGAGATTTATCAGATGACTTACTTCTGATTCATTGATATTCGTCTCCTGTGAAACTTCCGCTGCCGTCGGCATTCGATTAAGGTATCCCGATAATGAATGTATTGCTTTATCTATTAATTGAAGCTCTCCTGTTTTATTCATTGGCAAACGTATAAGTCGGCTTTTTTGTGATATTGCTTTAAGTATTGACTGACGAATCCACCATACGGCATATGATATAAAATGATACCCGCGGCGATAATCAAATTTTTCAACAGCCTGAATCAATCCTATATTTCCTTCACTAATCAAATCACTGAGGGTAATCCCCGGAACATGATATTTTTTTGCAATAGAAACAACAAAACGAAGATTTGAGGTTATTAATAATTGTTTTGCCGCCTCATCACCATGTGCGGCACGCCGCGCAATTGTTATCTCTTCTGATCGTGAAAGAACCGGTATTGAATGTATGTCCCGAAGATACATTCGCAGCGAATCGGCACGTGGTGAATGTATGTTTTTATATATGGCCGTCTCGTCGGTGCTATACTTATTTGATCTCGTTGAATGCATAATAATTTTCCTTTCCTGCCGCTAGTATCCTCATCTCTGTATCACGTATCAACAATCCGCTCATCAGCACTGATGTGATAATAGCCTGCCTGTTTTGTATATACCTGTCGGCAATCACCGCTACTGCGCGTACACCGCCATCAGCATATACGAATATTTTATTGTATACTTTTATGTATACATTCAATACCCATAATACCGCTTTTTAGAATAAACGCAAGTATTATTTTCAATTATTTTTTTCTTTTCCCGCCCCGATGGAGAGAAAATATTCTCCTGAAAAATGTTTTTATTTTTTTAAAGTGTTTTCCCGGTCGTTCCGAATAATTGTCTTTAAAACTTAATGCAGCTTCTTCCATGTCAATTTGTTCATTTCGTTCTTTACTTAAATAAAACTGATGTTCAATTATCCACAAATAAAGATCCGATTCGGTTCGTTTCGTAAAATCATTAAGAATATTATGCTTGCGAATAATATCTCGAATCCAGCAATACACATTATCATACCAATCACATACCGCATCAGACCATGAGACCTCGGTGTTATTTTGTTCGGTCATGTAATACCGATGCACGGCAATGTGATCAATCAATTTTTGATAACATCCGATTGTTGAGAACTCTATTTGCTGCTGCGGGCGCAGCTCATCAAGTTTTGTTTTTTCTAAAAAGTCACTGTATTCAGCTTTAATTGCCAATGTCCGCCAGTTAAGATCTGAAGCAATCGGTATTTTTGTTTCAATTTCAATTACTTCAGCATCAATGTATTTAATATCTTTTTGCTTTGCAACACTGACACGATGATTTCCGTCTTGTACAAAATAGCTGTCGCCAACTTTATATAATACAACGGGCGGTAATTTTTTCTCGGTATACCATGCAGAATATACTGCTTTCCATCGGGAACGTGAATGGTCATTCCGGGGAAGAAAATATTTATCAAAATCTGCAAATCGGTTTTCAGAACCGATAATATGCGCGACCGGCACTTCCTGCAAACCACGATAAATCTGTTTTTGTAAACGCAGTTTTTTCCGTACATCATTTAAACTGATAAGTGTATTATTATCGCCTGTTAAATAAGCACGTAATGAATGGAAAAACGAACGAAAACGGGCACGTTCAAAATCTGCCTGTGCTTTCGTATCCGCTTCAGGATTAGGGCTCATGATTGTTCACCTCGGTATCAATAACAATATGACCGGTTGTATTGATAACACGGGTTCGACCGACCCGTGTTTCACGTTTCTCATTTGCACCGATATAATGACTATGACCATGTAAAAAGAAACGTGGTTGGTATTTATGTATCAGCCGACGAAATATTTTAAACCCGACATGCGATGAATCAGTTCGATCGTTAATACCCAACGGCGGACAATGCGTTACAATAATATCCGGTCCGGCAGGATACCGTATTTTTTTCAGCCATAGTTTCGGCAGCGTCCGTGCAACTTTAAAAAACATTTCCGTATCAGTATACTGCACCCCTTCATTATTATATTTATGTGACCCTTCAAATCCCATCAGCACCATTTGTTTATATGCAATCACGCGCTCATCCAAGTTTATGCCGCCGGCAATTTCAGTTATTGCAGCACCATAACTGGTATACTCAACAGGACGAAAATGATTCCCCCGCACATAAAAGAGCGGTTTATTAATGCTTGAAATAATAAAGTCAAGATAATATCGCGGCAAATCGCCACAGGAAAGTATCATGTCAACATACTTAAACTTTTCAATTCCGCTGCTGTAAATTATTGGATCTACCTGATCGCTGACAATAAGTATTTTCATGTAATCCTCAATAATACATTGTATACACACTATAATTTAAAAATATTCTATAGCATATTAATGTATTGTAAATATAAATACCGTATTAAAAACATTATGATATGCTACAAAACGACGATGGAATAATTAGAGTAATTGTGATAAATACGCAATTGCCGCGTTATATCCCGGCGTATAAAATCGATCAAGATGAGTCAGATCAAATGCACTCAATTCAGGCAAATCCGGTTCAATTCTAATATCCGGTATAGTCGTATCGGTTCGTGAAAGCTGCGCCATCATCATCATAAATGAACGTGCAGCAATTGATATTAAGGAATTGCCCCGTATTGACGGATTATGCAAACCGCTAAATACATCAACTGCAAAAATAAAATGTGCGCCATACTCATGAACAGGTGTCGTCGGAAGATTAGCGGTTATACCACCGTCAACATAATGATGACCATTAATTTCAACCGGTGCAAATAGAACCGGGATAGTACACGAAGCCTGCACTGCCGGCGCAACCGGTCCGGCAGTAAAATAATAAGGTGTACCGGTATCAAAATCCGTTGTTGCAATAATACAGGGAATTTTTAAATCCCTGAATGATAAATCACCGATTGTCTCTTTAATTAATCTTTTAATACCGTCATTTTTAACTAATCCGCGCATCGTGTACGATAGTGAAACGATTTTCGGCCAATTTATTTCCTGCGCCAATGCGTATAATTCATCACTTGAAAGACCGGCGGCAAATAATGCGGCAATGATTGCACCAATACTCGTCCCGCTGACAACATGTACAGGGATGTTATATTCTTCAAATGCTTTCAGAACACCAATATGAGCGATTCCGCGCGCAATACCGCCGCTTAAAGTTAAGCCGATTTTATGTGCCGTTATTGCCCGTTTCAATCGACGGCGAAGTTTATGCTTTTTATCAATAAACATTATCATTCCCCATTAATGCAAGCGCCGTTTATTCGAGTGCGGTTTGCTCATGTTCAGCAAGTGAATGAAATCCTTCTATTTTGGAATTAATGTGTGAAAGATGGCGTTCTGATTTATCATACGTATTTTGCGCATTTTGTAAATGCTTCCCGACCAGCTGAAAGGACTCGCTGAATTTTTCTATTTGTTTTTCAAGTCCGCCGATATTCGCAAGGATACGTTTTGCGTTTTCTTCAATATTCATACCACGCAGTCCCTCAGCAATGACTAATAAATATGCAAGAAATGAATTCGGGGAGACCGGTACAATATGGCGATCAACCGCATACTGCGATAAACCTCCAATACCCGAACTCTCTTCGGCTTTGATAAATGCTTCATAATAAATATTCTCCGCCGGAATATACATCAAGGCAAACTCATAGGTCCCTTCATCCGGACGAATGTATTTTGACGCAATTTTATCAATATGAGTTTTCATTGCCGTAATAAAAGCTTTTACGAAACCGCGCCGTTCATCATCATTTTCAGCATGTATCATTTTTTCAAATTGCTCCAACGGAAACTTTGAATCAACCGGAACCATCTTATCACCCAGCCGAATAATTGCATCAACACGTTCACCGTTTTTAAATGAATACTGCGCCTGCCATTGATGTGATGATAAAATTTGTGCAAGAAGCTGCTCCAGCATTAATTCGCCAAGTCCGCCGCGAAGTTTCGGTGCTTTTAATACATTTTTCAGCCCTTCAATATCTTTCCCAAGCAGCAGCATTTGTTCTGTACTGCTTTTAACATCTGTAAACATAGTATTAACAATTTCCATTGTCCGGTGATTTTCCTGCAGGCGGCTGTTTACCTCACCGGTCAAACCCATAAACCGATTTTGTATCGTTGTATTCATTTGTTCTAACCGACGGTCAAATGACGCTTGTGTTGCATTCATGGTATCAGCTAATAGTTTTATCGTCTCTTTTGATGAATCCTGTTCCTGTAAACGTGTAATGAGAGTATTGATATATCGCCGGTTTGAAAGCGTGATAAGGATAACCGCACCAATGACAATAACCCCTGTTATAAGAATATACATCAACATCATTTCACTCCCCGCAATTCGCATCCTTTGATATTATTCGCTTATTCAGAAGCCCCCTGATAGCATATGCTGCAACACCATCAGCAACACCGGTATTAAGAATATGAACAGCATGTAACCCCAGTTGTGTCATGAGCTGCATGGTTATTTCAATACCCGTAACAATAATATCACGACGTTCCGCCGAAAGACCGGGAATATGTTCAACGGTATACGGCGGGTTTAAATAAAAATAATTACGCAGCTTCAGAACATGCGCATGCGTAAGTGAGAGGTCATCCCGCGGAACACTATATTTTGCACTGATAATATCAGCAATTGCATTGAGTGTCCCGCCGATACCGTATGCATTTTTACGGTATAAACCGCCGACATCACGTCGAACCGTTTGCAGGGCTGCACTGATACTGTCAGTCATTGTTTGAAATGCCCGTTCATATTCTTGATGATTATCAAGACCGTCAACAGCATTACGCACCGCACCAAGTTCATAACTTATATTTGAAAGCATCTTTTTTCGTCCGGCACGTATAATTTCAGTTGAACCGCCGCCAATGTCAATAATTAAACTATTTTTAACATCAATCCCTGAAGCAGTCATTACACCGCAATACGTATACCGGCTTTCTTCTTCCGGGGAAATAATTTCAATAGAAAGACCGGAACGTTTTTTCACAAACGCAATTACTTCCGTATTATTCTTCGCTTGCCGCATTGCTGCCGTCGCGATAACTCTGAACTCATATATATTTTCATTATGACAGTGTGTCCGAAATTGTATAATACGTTCAGTTAATTTTGCCATCAAAACCGATGAAATAACACCATGCGTAAAAACATCTTTCCCCAAGCGAACCGGTTCTCGATTAAAATATAACCGCACGAATCTATTATCTGCCTGTCCCCCAATAATATGAAACCGAACGGCATTGCTGCCGATATCTATGATACCGACTTTCGTCCAGTGTTCTTTAAATTCATTTCTGGAAATATGCGGTTTCATACATAAAAATATATACTGAATTCAAGGTATGTCAATTGGTATCATCTTCACGTAATATACAACCACCTCACCTATACCGGTATCCCCTCATTGAACTCACTGTACAGGTGTTTAATATTACACAACAATAATCTATGATAGTGCACGACAGATATTCAGCAACGCTTTAATAAATAACGATATTATATTTACTTGCAATGACCCAATCACGGCGGATTTTACGAAATATTAATCCGCGACGGCGGACTTCAATACCAACTGAATAAACAATATCATTATTCCGAAGCAGCACCGTTGAACTATTTACCAATGCGATTAATTCTTTAACAGATGAAATGTTTTTCCATTCAGCATTTGGTGTTTTTATACGTATTATTTCATCGCCCGGCTTGAGCTTCATCTGTTTTCCCGCCGAATCAATAACAACTGCTGAACCGTTGCTGTTTGAATGCATTGATACGGTAAAATTGAAGAGTATTTTAAGAAGTACATTCGGAGCAAGGTAAAATACATCAGGACGAAGCTTTACAGTATTTGAAGGAGAAGATGTACTATACCGGTAATGCCAATAACATTCGATATCAGCAAGCGCACAGGAACGATATGTATTTGAATAAATATCGCAGTCAATATCTGAAAAGCACGACGGCAATTCGCCGTCGTTATTCAAATATTCCGCAAGCGGGCTTTGTTCAATCGCCGCCCATGAATTGATAACCCCATCAGCAATATCGGTTCGATGTGTTACTAAACCAAGATATGGGAAAAATGCCGGTTCTCCATTGCGGATTGACTGCAACGCCGCCCATGCTGTGTGAATAGGAATGTAATATCCGTATGGTATATTTGAAAGGGAATAATTGATAACCGCAATACCGGCAAGCGCACCATTTGACGTAAAAAGCGGCGCCCCGCTATTACAAGACATAAATGCAGGACGAGTCAAATTTCCGACCGGCAATGTATACCCGCGAATATCAAATGTTGTTGTTCGATGTACCGTGCACGATGTATGTATCGGCATTTGATTTGAGAGATATCCAAGTAAAGTCAGTGTATCATCAATCTGCACCGGTTTTGTTATCGTGGTGATTTCCGGCACTGCAGGACTTGTCGGCAATTCAACCAATGCCGCATCAACGGTATCAAGTGTATACACTTTCTGAGATGACGCTGCATCAACATTAATAGAAATCTCCGGTATCGTATCATTCGCAATAATAATTCGGGAGGCGCCGTCAATAATATGCGCTGCGGTTAATAACATATTACTGATAATAATTCCTGAACCGTAATTGGTCCGAGTCGTAACCGTATACAGATCGTTAATACTAGTACGGGTAATAATTGTCGGTAATTCTGCAACCGTCCATTCACCGATAATTGTTAATCTGACCACCGCCGCTTCAGGAAGTGGTTGCGCATATGTACTGACAAGAACAGCAATAATAAGCCCTATAACAAAAATAGTGTATTTCATTAATTATTCGACGTAAAAATGCACAGACCGTTCATCACATGCACCGGGGGCAAGTTTCATAATACCGAATTTTTTATCAAACGGTTCTTGGGCAGAGTGATCATCACACCCTTGCCATGGTTCAATACAGATAAAAGGAGCATTCGGCGTTGACCAGATGCCAAGATGCGGCATATCGTTAAATTCAATAACTGAAGTTATTTTTGCAGCCGGATCATATAATTTTACCGTTCGGTTTTTTATATGCGTCATATCAAATGTATACGTCATGCCCAGTTCTTCTTCAGTAACAGGGAAAACCCCGCCAAGTGTTTTTTCTATTGAGGAACCGGTCATAAAAGAATTATTATCCATTTCATACTGCGTATACTGCCCATGCGGCAACAGCAGCTGAACGTTTGATTTTGTGCCTTTTTCGGTTACCGGTGATTTCAATCCGGGATGCCAGCCAAGCTGATAATACATATCAGTATTATCAGTATTCCGTACGGTCATCGTTACGGTTAATAAGGTGTTTGCACCGTATCGGGAAAGTTCATACCGCACGATAAACTCATGTTTCCATGGATATACACAATCGTTAATCATACGCTCATTAATACCATACTCCGCCCATACGGAAACATCAGTTGCGCCCGCACCGTATAATTGAAACTCAGTATCACGAGCAAATCCGTGATTGTTTAATTCAATACGGGTCCCATCAGTCATTACTGATTTTTTATTAACCAACCCGCCGACTATCGGAAAAAGAAACGGCGCATGTCGTTTCCATCCGTTATGTGTTGGCGTCGGTTCACCGTCATTCCATAAAAGCGGTATCGTCGCTCCGGCCTTCAGCGCTCGTATGCTTATTAATTCAGCACCAACTCGGGCAATGGATATACGTAAATGCGGTGCAATCAGTTCATCCCGATCAGATAATTGTTGAAAAGAGTATACTGCTTCTATATTATTTTTTTGTTGTTGTTTTGTCTTTCCTGAAAAATATATTAGCCAAATATTTCGGGCATAAACAAATGTCCCGAACGCCTGCCCGATAATAATAACAATATCCTCACGCCATATTGCATACGACAACAGCATCAGCCCGCCAATCAATGATAAAAACCAAAATGCCGGCGGCACAACACTGCGTTTTTTCTTTTCTGAGGTAATCCACTGGATAACCATTCTCCCGCCGAACATACACTGCGCAAGAAATCCGAAAAGTATCCAACCGACTACTAAGGGATCATCAGAAAATAGTTGCCCTACTGCACGAACGGTATTTTTAATAAGATGACTTAAAATTGATACATACACCATATCTGTTTTACCACCTGTTAATAGTTCTTTTTAATGTGATATACAATATTTCTGTCTTTCATCCACCGTACGGCACGCAAATCCCGTGATGCCCGAAAAACACGATTCCATACGCCATACTTTGCACTGCCGTATTTTCGATGTCGGTGATGTACCGGAATCTGTGCAATACGCCCGCCTTCCATTTCTATTAATGACGGGAAAAAACGATGCATTCCCTGAAACATTTTAATTTTTTGCAGCAGTGAAGTACGAATACATTTAAATCCGCAGCCGGTATCTTTAATTGATTCATGTAAAATCCGATTGCGCCACCAATTTGCCAATCGTGATGAAATACGCCGTATAATGCTATCTTGCCGTCGAGTACGAATCCCGCACACAATATCAGCTTTTTGTGCAGCAGTATAAAAAGCCGGAATATCAGCCGGATCATCCTGTAAATCCGCATCCATAGTAATAACCCACTCACCGCGAACTTCACTGAATGCTGCATCAAGCGCAGATGATTTCCCATAATTTCGGTCAAACTGAATAATTCGTATATGCTTATTTTTCTTGTGCAGCTTTTTTAAAACTGCCGGCGAACGATCAGTACTGCCGTCGTCGATACATATAATTTCATATGACACCCGCATTCCCTGTAATACCGGAATTAATTCGGAGAACAGCTCCTCAAGGCTTTCTTCCTCATTACAGACGGGAATAATAATACTCAGTTTTATCATGCAATTATACCTTCATTATTTTATAGTATCCATCAGACACCTGCAGTGTCATGTATTCACAACAGATATCTGTGCCGCTGCTTTTAACCTATCTGTATTTATGGTTATTTTCCAGTAAATAATACGTCATAAATAATTTCTTTTCATCACCCTTGCCCTTCAGCCAATCAAGTATATCCGCTGTATCAACTGAATACTGCCACGTTTTCTCTTCCCGCAGAATGTGCCATGATGGCGGCGGTTGCCACGTATCAGGAATAGTGTTTTTATACCCGCCAAACCATGGTAACGGGGGATTGGATATCGGATTTTTTACGCCGCGACTGGTCGCAATAACAAGCCAGTTTGTTTCGTCATTTTTCTTTTCTTCAAGAAAGGCATCCGCTTGTGCCATCTGATATGGATAATATGCCGCATCAGGACGTTTATTCGCTTCAGCGGTTATCCATGACCAGCGTACATGATTGAGATTAATCATTGCAAATTGAGCATCTGCCTGTTCAGAAAATATTGTACGTGCCGCACGCGCTAACGATATTTCCGGATCAGGTTTTATTATTGGAAAGACAATCCCATACATGAGTGTCGGGAGCATGATATAAGTTATGCCAATAGCAAGAAGTGTTTCGTATGCTTTTTTCTTCCGTAATTGTACAAATGCAATTGTGATCGGAATAGGAATAATAAGAAATACGATAAGCAATGGGGTTATGGAAATATTCCATGGAATAAGTGCACGTCCTGCAGCTGAAAGGATAACTGCAATTATCAGCCCGGCAAACAAACCGCCCGCGGCAGCTCCCCATACTCCAACAGCAAGAATTGATGACCATATCTTTTGAGTAAAAACACGAGCCGAATGAAGTTTTTCCAGTGCTGCTGCCAGAGCGAGACTGAAAACAAATGTTAAATAAACCAGATAATTCGGTTTGTTACTAATAAGATATACCGTAAAAAGCATGACGAATCCAAAAAACACACTGTATAGAGTAAAAAGATTTCGTGTATCAGATAGATATTGTTTTTTTATTTTGCGCGAAAAAAGAATAATGAGTGCCGGTACTGACCAAGGGAAACAATAGCGGAGGAACACCATCGGATACCACCATATATGATGCAATAATGTTTCATACGTCGCCCGTAAGCGACCGCTTTCCTCATGTGTAAGCCACCCCAGTAATGGGTCACGATACGGGGTTGTCAGTAAAACAAGGTACCAGCCCAGCATTAACAGCACCATACTTAAAAAACCGGGAATACTGATTAAGCGAAGTAAATGTTTCCAACGGTTTTTACCTTTCGTGAACAGTGCAAATAACGGAAATACACCGACAGCATATAATGGGCCGACCGGACCTTTTAATGCACCACTAATGCCCAGTGATATCCAGCTTAATAATACAATAGTACGTTGATGCTTTTCTTTCTTTATCATACCAAGATACACTTCAAGAAATCCGTAAAACCCGGCACTCATAAATAAATTGTTTGCACTGTCAATCATTGCAACACGACTGTATTCAAATGTCAGAAACATGCCGGCATATATAAGCGCAGCAAGTTCACCAACACGATCACGATTATACAGGCGTTTTCCTGCAATCCAGAGTAATACCATTATCCCCAGCATGGATAATAAAGACGGCAGTCGCGCAACCCATATACGCACCCCAAGCAGTTTATAAAACGACGCCACTATCCAATACCAGAGAATCGGTTTTTGGAAACGTTCCCGTTCAGCATAAAACGGCGGATGTACGGTGTCTTTTAAATATTGCGCAACAAGAAAATCACCGGTGTCAAGCATACGCATCGGCGCATAAATATAAAAGGTTTCATCGCCCTGATATGATACCGGATTATCAATAACAAAACTAAAAAGAATCGTCGTTACGATAAGAAGAATAAGCAGCCGGACCGCAGAAGCATCATTGGCGGATAACCGTAATTGTTTCATTGCCAATATCCTTATCAGTTATTTAACCTTACCGACAATATTATTTGTCGGAACAACCGGTTTAGTGCCGGCACGTAATGCGTGGTTATTATAATAAACACCATCTGCACGTGCGGTTATCGGGCACGCAAAAAAATCATCAATAGTAATTTGTTCCAAGGGGGCAGGTTCAATACCTGCCGCCGTAATCGGGGTTCCCGGTTCAGCCTGCACACTCACCAGTGCCGTTTGTCCGTCAGCATTACTTGCCGCAAGCAGCATCCCCTGACTTTTTTGACCGCGTAATTGGACCGGTTTTAAATTTGCTACGATGCATATTGTTTGTCCGACTAATTCTTCCGGTGTATAAAACGCCGCAAGCCCGGCAACAAGCTGCCGTTGACCAAGTATACCGACATCAATCTGCAGTACTAATAATTTATCGGCATTCGGATGTGCTTCACACTGCACAACCTTTGCAGCACGCAAATCAATTGACGCAAACGGATCATGTTCATATAAATCAAAATCCTCTAATTTTTTAATCGGTGGTGACGGCACACCAATCGTATGACCGCGCAAATCATTGCCAAGATCATCCCACGTAAGCGGGTCAACTTGCAACTGTTGTTCAATTATCTCAGCAACACTCGGAATAATTGCTTTGAGTGGAATGATTATATCACGCACTAAATGAAGGCATGAGCCAAGCACTGCTTCCGCGTGTGTAGGATTTTCCTTAATAATTTTCCATGGTTCATTGTTTTGAAAATATTTATTTCCGGCTGTTGCAATATCCAGAATTGTCCTCACCGCCGCACGCAGATTAATAGCAAGAAACTGCTGTTTCACTGTATCAAATGCCTCACGTAATACAGCATGCGGACCATCAGCATCAACCGCATTAATCTGTCCGTTGAAATTTTTCTTAATAAACGTCAACGTTCGATTACAAAAGTTTGCAATTGTCCCGATAAGCTCACTGTTTATACGGTTTTTAAAATCATTAAAATCCAAATCAATGTCAATCATTTTGCCGGAAAGGTTTGCTGCATAATAATACCGCAAATACAGCGGGTCGAATTTTTGTAAGTATTGTGATGCCTGAATAAATGTTCCACGGCTTTTACTCATTTTTTGTTTACCGACAGTAAGAAATCCATGAACATGAATGGCATCAGGAAGATGCATCCCCGCACCGATAAGCATCGCCGGCCAATAAATGAAATGATGATAGATAATATCGCGTCCGATGAAATGAATAAGTTCATTCTTGCTCGGCATAATATACTCTTCAACCGCTGCAGTATGTTCAGAACACCATTTATCACATGACCCAAAATAACCGACGGGGGCATCCCACCAGACATAATAATATTTATCAGTCGTTCCCGGAACGGGGAAGCCAAAATAAGGGGCATCACGAGTAAAATCCCAATTGCGCAATCCCTCTTCTATCCAATTATTAATATAATTCACGACTTCTTCCTGAAGACGGGCATTACGCAACCATGCAATTAATTGATCGCGCACTGCATCAAGTTTGAAAAAAAGATGTCGTGTTTTTTTCAGTATCGGTTTTGTACCGCTGATAACACTACGCGGATCTTTAAGTTCAGTCGGTTTATATGCCGCACTACAGGATTCACAGGAATCACCATATTGATCCTCTGCGCCGCATTTCGGACATATCCCTTTTACAAAACGATCCGGCAGAAATATGTTTTCTTTCGTATCAAAAAGCTGTTCTATTTCTTCTTCAATAATATTACCGGCTTCTTTGTTTTTGGTATAAATATAATCCGTCCATTTTCGTGCTTCATCAGAATGGGTTGAATGAAATGTATCAAATGTTATACGAAAGGCAGTAAACTCACGTATATGGTCCTTATAACTCTCTGCAATAAGCTGTTCAGGGGTAATTCCTCGTGTACGTGCATTAACCATAATCGGAGTGCCATGCGTATCATCAGCACAACAGTAAATAATGTCATCCCCAAGCAAACGACGAAATCGTACGTAAATATCTGTTTGTATATATTCCACCAAATGACCGAGGTGAATCTGTCCATTGGCATATATTAATGCTGACGTTACCAGTGTTTTTTTTGCAGGGACAGGTGAATTCGCCATAATCTATTGCTCCGTATAATACTATCGTTGTGTATACACATGGTATTGTATAGAAAATAAAAAATACTTCAATAGTGAACTTAGCAATGAAATAATAGTTTTTCGATACAATAAATTGAGCCCCGAACGTATATTGTATAATACTACACCGACATCATAGTACCATAAAAAAAGGAACATTGTACAATGTTCCTTAAATCATTCTTCTACTATGCCATCAGCGAAATGTTTTAAATAATCAGAGTATTGAATAATCCCTACTGCTTATTTTAAAAAGAACTATACGTTATAGGATTATCATTTTACGGAGTAATGGTAATGTTTTCCATTAAAAAGTTTTCACCAATTTTTAACCCAACTTCAACAGACAGCCCTTCTGCAGGAAGCTCACCCTTATCGGTTGTAATTACTTTTGTAATTGTTCCGTATATCGGCTGCCCGTCAAAACTTGCAGAGTCAAGACCAAGTGGAAACTGCCATTGTGGAATATAGGTATCACTATCTTCAATAGCAAACCAGATACCATTATCATCACATGCACGTAAATAAAGAATAACCCCATCTTCACCCACACTGACAGATTCTGGGGCATCACCGGAGAATTGTTTCGGATCAGCTGTAATTTTTAACGCTGTTGCAGGACCATGTACAATTTCAACTGCTTTTTCACTAACGTTAATAACCGCTGTCTCACCTACTGTGTCTACTACCCCTTTGTTTGACTTACAGGCAAACAGTATCATCACTGAACATGCAATCATAATAATAAGTATACATTTTTTCATCAGCTCCTCCTTCTTAAGATTTTTAATACTATAGTCTCTATTCTCATTTTGTCAATACGTGTTTGTTTAATAGTATAGAACGATAATATCGTCAGTCAGTGCAGGCTTTTATTAAGCTTTCAATTAGTGTTCTTATACGATAAAGTATGCTTTATGATGTTCCGGTATACCTGTTCGTATCGTATCTCATATAATGCTATAATTATTAATATGTGCACGTTCCGTATTAATGAGAGCCCTTGGTATTGCCGTTCCATTTTCCGATGAGTTATAAATTGACAGTATGCTATGAAACTGATAAAAATAAACACCGATAAGGAGTATCAGTTGAAACGAGCAATGTATTCGGGAAGCTTTGATCCCCCGACAAATGGTCATCTTGACATTATCCGCCGTGCCAGTCTTTTAACGGATAGTTTAGTTGTTGCGGTTGCAAAAAACCCAAGAAAACAGCAATTATTTACCCCGGAAGAACGTATTGATATGATCAAAAACATTACTGCGGATTTAAAAAATGTTACCCCGGTCATTATCAATGGACTGCTCGCCGATTATCTTAAAGAACATAACATTCAGGTTGTTATTCGCGGACTGCGCGTCGGCGCTGAATTTGATTACGAGTTTACACGAGCGGTTATGAGTAAGAAACTCTATCCGAAAATGGAAACCATTATACTCATGACCGACGAAAAGTATTCATTTGTCAGTTCAAACTTAATGAAAGAAGTAGCACAATTTCACGGAGATGTCTCAGCGTATCTTCCCGAATATGTCGTAAAAAAAATGAAAGAAAAAACAGGATAATCATATGTCAATTATTGATACCTTCAAACAACGTGTTAAAGAAAATCCCGGAACAGTAGTTCTTCCGGAAAGCAGCGATCTGCGAACATTACACGCAACTGAAATATTACTTAAAGAAAAACTGGCAAAAAAAATTATTTTAATCGGCACGCCTGATACCATTACCGCGACCGCACAAAAAGAAAACATCAATTTACACGATGCACATATTATTGACCACACCATTGATGAAAAGCGCGACAGCTATATCAACGCACTCGTTCAACGGCGAAACGGAAAAACAAGTAAAGAACTGGCCGCAAAGCTGATGAATCGTTATCTGTATTTTGGAGCTTCAATGGTTGCCGCCGGTGATGCGGATGCAATGGTTGCCGGCGGAATCAATGCAACCGGTGATGTGGTAAAATCAGCATTGCATTGTATCGGCACTGCTCCCGACAGTAAAACAGTATCAAGTTATTTCATTATGATTGTTCCCGATTGTGTGTATGGTGAAGCCGGAACGTTGATATTTGCGGATGCAGCAATTGTACCGAATCCGACTGCTGAACAACTTGCTGACATTGCTCTCGCAACCGCGCGTAATACAAAAACAATGCTTGCCATTGAACCGAAAGTAGCCCTGTTATCATTTTCAACAAAAGGAAGCGCGGCACATGCTGATGTTAATAAAGTTACAACCGCATTAGAGATACTGCATACACGAAACCCCAATCTTGCCGTTGATGGTGAATTACAGCTTGATGCAGCTATTGTACCGAGTGTTGGCAAGAAAAAAGCACCGGACAGCACACTCGCCGGATCAGCAAATACCTTAATTTTCCCGGATCTGGACGCCGCAAATATCGGTTATAAATTAGTACAACGTTTAGCAAAAGCTGAAGCTATCGGACCTATTCTTCAAGGACTGGCAAAACCGGTAAATGATCTCTCACGCGGGTGTTCAGTCGATGACATTGTCAATGTTGCCGTTATTTCACAATTACAGGCACATCAATAAAATAATGAAACGGGATATATACTTATGGAACAAACGTGTATAATTTTAAAACCGGATGCATATAAACAGGGGAACATTGGTGATATTCTCTCTCGTTTTGAACATGCAGGATTGAAAATTAAAGATATTACAATCATCTCTATGGACCGCGCCACTGCAGAATCGTTTTATGCAGAACATACAGGAAAAGAGTTTTTCGACCGGTTGATAGCATTCATGACAAGCGGTCCCTGTGTTCCGGCAATATTAACCGGTGAAAACGTTATTGTTCGTGTTCGGGAAATGGCAGGTGCAACAAATGCCGCAACCGCAGCAAAAGGCACTATTCGCGGCGATTTCAGCGGACGTTCCGGTCCGCCGAATTGTTTACATGCAAGCGATAGCCCGGAATCAGCCGCACGTGAAATAAACTTCTTTTTCCCTGAATAAACCTTTTTAATGCAAATGCGTTTATACGCACAAGGAGTCCGCTATGACTAAAACAAAAAAAGTATTTGATTTTACAAACAATTTGAAACATTTTCTCTCCAAAGAAATCTGGTCAATAAACCTGAACAAAATTGAAAACCCCGTTAAACGTTTTTTATATAGTCAGTTGCGGGCATTTATGATAGTCGGACGCGGTTTTTCGGAAGACCGTCTTGCTATTCGCTCAGGAAATTTAACCTATATCTCTGCATTTTCACTTATACCGGTACTTATGATGGGTATATGGTTTGCAACGGTTATCATTGGTGCTGCACAGGTTGAAACGGTTATTCGTCAGCAAGGACATCAATTAGGAGACTTTTTCCAACCCCTCATTGAATATGCAATGCTTGTTGTTAACAATGCCGGCACAATTGGTCCGGTTGGTTTTATTGTTCTATTGATCATGATGATAGGAGCGTTCAATAATATCGAACAGACTTTTAATATGGTATGGGGAGTTCATGAACACCGAAAGATTTATCGGAAAATGACTGATTATCTTTTTATTTCGCTGATTCTCCCAATGCTCTTCTTTGCCGCATTGTATCTGATGACTATTGTTCAGCAAGCAGGTAATATTGATGAAAATATTGCCGGCACACTGGGAAAAGAAGGTCTAACGTTTGTTGAGTTATTAGGAAAATCATTTATCCTCCGGAAAATAATGTCAGTTATATCGTATGCCATTGTCTGGCTTGTACTATTGCTGTTTTATTTAATTATGCCGAATACCAATGTTAAATTCGCGCCGGCATTTACCTCATCCATAATCGCAGGAACCCTTCTGCTGATCGTCTATGAATTTGTAACCCATTTTGCATTTGGACGTACAGCCGGCGGCGAACATCCGGTACTCAGCCTTTTCGGACCATTTGCCATTATTCCGCTCTCATTGTTATTTATCAATTATGTTTGGATGGTTATTCTTATCGGTGTTGAATTATCATTTGCATATCAGAACCTGCATACCTATCGTCAGGAACGAGCAATAGAGCATGCATCTACAGGAGCGCAAGTACGCCTTGGTCTTGCCTGTCTTATTGCAATCAGTCAACGATTTCATGCCGGTGAAGAGCCATATACCGCGATGGAATTATCAGAACGTTTTAATGTCCCGACACGAACACTGAATGCTGTTTTACACATTCTCACCGAACATAAATTGCTGTCATTTATAGCACAGCCGAATAATGCATATCTGCCGCTGAAAGATTTCAGCACTTTTACTATTAATGATGTTGAACAGGTTATCACATGGTGGGGAGACTTTGATCCGGCTGTAAGTGACAGTAAGATACGGCTGCATATAACTAAGGTGTATCAGAAAATTATTGCCGGTGCAAAAAAAGCAGGCGGTAATATTTCCATTAAACAGCTTGCAGAATCATTAAAATAATACAACCATTAATTGATACGACATTAACAGCACACCCCACAATCATTCGATCATGCAATAACAATGCAGATGATGCCATCCCCGAAGATTCGTATATATTAAACACCGATATTTCCATCATGGAAATAGCACGCAGTATCAATATGTATAATTTTTTATTGCAGTATAAACCTTCTGATAATCAGAAAAATCATTAAAAAGCAGAGCGGGAGAATATTCAGCAAGCGCATTACGATCATACCGACTTGTTGCAACGGCAACAGAAACCGCACTGCCGGCATGTGCACAGGCAATATCACGCGGTGTATCACCGATAACAAAAATATCTGACGCATCAATTGCTTCTCCGTATATTGCATGATATTTTCTTCGGCTTATTGAAACATAGGTGTTCCGCTCCTCACCATCGTCCGCAAATACACCAAATGGGAAAAAATGATTCAATCCGCATCGCTTAATTTTTAAACGCCCGCCGATTTCATAATTTCCCGTTAACAGCCCAACACGAATACTTTCGTCACTTCCCAATACGGTAAGTAATTCTTTCATCCCCGGCATCGGAGCAACACGCGGCTCATGGTGTAATAATGACCGCAGTGTTTTAAAATACAGCGGCAATATTTCATCTATTACTTCTTCATATGACTCCACACGTAATCCGGCATTCTTCATCATCCCCTTTAATATTCGCACATCTGTATTACCGGCAAGTGTAATACCGGTCATATAATCGCCCGGACCGAAACGTTTTTCAAAGGTAATCTCAAGTGCACGTTTTCCAACACCGGCTGTTGTAACCAGTGTCCCATCAATATCAAACAACCAAAGTTTTCGCGTCATAATGTTACTGTAAGGGCAAGAGTAATAATTTATTTGCGTGTTGATAAGCACAGTATCTCCCATCAGGAGAAACCCCGTAATACTCATCAATATGACTGACCAGAAAAGTTAGATACTCATTAATATGCAACGGTGTCATCCCGCCAACACGATTATAGTAATATCGATAGAAATCAAAAAGAACAAGACTTCGATTATCGCGCCAATCAATAGCTCCATCACCGGTGGTATCCGTAAACCGCCCAACCAGCAATACCATTGTTGAACCGGGAAGAAGTTCGCAATACTCAATCGCTGCCGGCTCGGGAAGAAAAACAATCTGCCGGTACAGCATATCATACACCGAAAGCTTTTGTTTATCCTGATGTAAAAATACAATATACCGTCCGTCTGATGACCATATAAATTGATGCGGAACAATATCACTGACCTGAAATAATTTCTCACTACTTTGATCATGAACATTAATCAAATAAAACGCCGTATCCTTGATATTTATTTTGCCGTCGCGATTTATATCTTCAAGCATGAAAAAACCTGAAAGGTCCCTTCCATCCGGAGAAAATTGCGGTATTGACTGACGGAATGTACGAAATCGCAGCGGCGGAAGTGATGGCGTTGAAAGATCCTGCCAATGAATAACGACAGACGCCGCATCATCTGAATAATACATCCCCAATAAAATACTGTCATTATACGAATACTGCATATCCACTGCCGTATATGATCCGGGCATCGCCGCTGACAACCCATTAATACGAGGAAGAATAATACTTCGGTCAAATACCGTGTTATGATCCGGAAGTGCATAGACTGAGCCATTCACCAGAAGTGCACATTTATTATCAAGTCGCTCCCAACACAGCGTTTCAGGAATATGAGGACTAACCGTTTCAAGCATATGTTCAAGGTGAGCATTTTTCCCATCCGATGATTGTATAATACGCTGCGGTAATGAGACCTGTTCTTTATCAGAAATTAAGAGCTCCGAATCATGATAATCAACACGACCATCCTTATTGCGATCAGTAAAAAAACCGCTATATGCAAAATAACAACTATCGGAATCCCAACGCACCCCGGTTATATTATCAAAATGACATTCTTGAATAGTTTGTAAAAATTGTTTTCCCGCATGACCAAGATACAAACCAGTATCATCTGAAATAATGAATTTCTTTCCATCCGGCGACCACCAGAAACGATATTGCGGACCTACTGCATTTCGTATACGTATTGGCGTCCCGATCTGCACTGCTCTATCAGACACATAGGGAGAAAGACGGCGCGTTGAAACCGTGGCAAGATGTGCAATATCATTTTCATTGGCCTGCATAATTGCTTGTCCGGATTTTGGACGCTCCCGCATTCGAGTAATAACACCATGCGCCGTATGCGCACTGACATTCGTTACCATGACAAGCGCTATTGTTTCATCTGCGGCATTCTTCACCGCATAGACATCATGCTGCTGTACAATATAATCCTGTCCCATTGAAAATGTTATTGCAAGATCACGGCGTTCAGTGATAAAACCATGCAACGGTAAAAATCGATGCAACTGCTCAGTAAAAAATTCAGCTGCTTGTGCGGCAGTACTTCGGTCAGCAAAAAAATACCGATTCGTAATCAATAACGGCTGCTGTTCCTCCCAATCAACTCCAATTATCGTCATTGTTGCTTGTATACGATTATTCGTTGCACAAATAGTAAAAATTAGTGTTGCATCGTTTGTTCGAGCAGCTCGCCGGATAAACGCTCTATCAACATCGGGCAGATCAGGAAGGATATTGGTATGACCGGGAGTACGCACATATAATAAATTATACCATGGTGTTGTTTTAATCTGATAGGTTATATCAGCAATAAACGTATGAAACAGTGTTTCTTCAGACGTCCCTTCCTGTATATGTGACCCCCATAAAAGAACCCCAATTTGATTTGTCTGACGTTTGGTATACCGTGTTGATGCAATCGTTGCGATAATTAATAAAATGCTTAATAGTATAATGAAGCGTCCTCGTTGACGCATATGCTGCCCCTCCCGCTGTATTCTTATTGCAGTATACCTAATATTTTGTATTTTGCAAGTCATTTGACAAGTATAGAAACCGAGGGATGAAATCCAAGAAGAACGTGCACAGCATGCAACATTCACATAAACTCATTTATTTGTAATTGGAAAACCATCAACACTTTTAGTAACTGCCGCAACCATTTTTATATCCCCGACATTGCATATCCGTAATAATACCCTCTGAATTCAATTTGCATCAATACTATTGTACTACTGATATGAACATACACCTTAATTCACGGCGAGTTTAACTATCCGATACGATTTCATATGAAGCAGGTGAAAATTCGGCATCATGTATATCAACACTCTTTATAAAAAAGATTAATAAATTCTATACTATTTACATTTTATAGCATATATCCCCCGGTCTATTATTTAAAATCCTGTTATTATTGCATTGTTATATAGTTTGTTTTGTAGTTGTATTAATATGTTCCAACGATAATAAGATTGACATACAATACATTTC
>Ga0256845_1000372_pt1 | contig 42927 bp, 42 predicted proteins | sample RiftiametaG_FD_189101 | JGI IMG/M metagenome (GOLD analysis project Ga0256845, IMG submission 189101) | Tube worm associated microbial communities from hydrothermal vent at the East Pacific Rise, Pacific Ocean - Riftia | ecosystem: Host-associated > Annelida > Integument > Unclassified ...
TGGTTAACCTCGCTGATAATTGTTTTTTTATATTAATAATATATCGTTTTTATGTATCGGCTGCCATAATAGCTTTGATTAATTTTATCCTGCCAAAAATTTTCTGTCTCAATGCATAATTTAAGGTCCTAGGCTTTTTTTTGCTTATTTTTATACATTTTTTATAATTTTCCACTGCCTTTGCGTATTGCCCTTGTTCTTCATATATCCCTGAGCAGGCAAGACGAGCTTTAATTGTGCCGGGATTGATTTTAACTATCCTCTTGTATGTTAAAACCGCTTTGTCAAGTTGCCCTGTCTTTTGATACACCATTGCAAGATTATAAAGTGAAACAATATTATTTTTTTCTTTCCTAATAACATTCTTAAATAATTTCTCAGCTTTTCTAAAATTTTTCTGCTTTAAACAAATCACACCAAGATTAATAAATACTTTTATATTATCAGGATCAATCCTGCCCAATTTTTCAAGGAGTATGGTTGCCTTATTATTGTCATTTAATTTAATATAAACCGATGAAAGATTCATAAGGGATTTTTTATAATCAGGATTTAAATCCAATGATTTCTCATAATATTTCTTAGCTTTAACATATTGTTTATTTGCCTGGGCATTAAACCCAAGGGTAAAATAAAGTTTATACCCTGCTCTGGTAGCATTTTCCTTAAACCCGGTATCGTTAAAATAATTATCTGAAAAATCAGCTTCATAGGGGAGAACACTTTTGTTAATATTAATTGTAAGCTTTTCTACCTTGGCTAATACATGTTCCGAAGGTTTAACCACCTTTACTGGCAAAGGTAAATTTATAGGCTTTGTTATTAATATTTTTTCTGCCCTGGCAATATGTTTTGCTTGTGGTTGTTGAAGGGTGGCAAGGGAATAATATCCTGCATATGAGACGATCAGCAATAACAAGATTATAAGAAAAATAATTTTTCTTTGCCTTTTTTTCTTAAAGCAATCCTGATTATTATCAAACAGCATAGGTGGGATACTAACATCATTGCCACTAGGATGTTCTTTTTGGGATGCTTCTTTGAAATATTCACTAATCAGGCTCATTGCCAAATCCACTTGTTTTTAAAAAGTCAATATTAATATTCAACAATTCTAGGAGTTAAAAGAATTATAAGTTCAATTTTATTTGATTCTCTTTTCTGACTTGAGAACAACAAGCTGCCAATAACAGGGATACTGCCTAATATGGGAACACTTGTTGTTGTATCAGTGGTATCATTCTGAATCAGCCCTCCTAAAATTATTGTCTCTCCGTCTCTGGCCTGCACCATGGTATCAGCCTGACGTGTATCAAAAATCGGGACTGCCCATGTTGTGCCATTATAAGTAAAAGATTGTTCACCTACTTGATCTGTAATTACAGGTAAGACATGGAGAGTAATAATCCCGTTTTCGCTTATCTGGGGAGTAATACCAAGATTAACACCTGCCTGGGCTTTTTTAACTGTTGGTACTGCCTGATAGCTCACAGTTGATCCTGCTTCCACAGTTTCAATATCAAAATCAAGGTAGGGAATAACTCTTCCAACAGAAATAGTTGCAGATTGATTATTAAGCACATTCAAACGAGGAGATGCAATGGTATTAATATTCCCTTGCGTCTTTATAGCATCTATCATGGCTGAAATATTGACATTATCAAATACTTTACCAAGGCTTAAGGTAAAATTCCCTGTATTTGTTGCAGGCATGACATTTGTCGATAATTTAAAATCAAACTTTGAGCTTAAACCCAATACTGACCAATCTATACCATATTGATGGGCATGATTTAGCTGGACTTCCATAATTTTTGCTTCGATAACAACCTGACGTGTCAATGATTTTTTCATCTCATCTAAAAATTCTTCCACCAGGTTAAGATTATAGGGTCGATCTATTACCAAGATCGTTCCACTTGCAGAATCAATAGTTGCTCTTCCCAATTCAGAAAGTAGACCTGTCACATCGCCCTGTTTACTTGTTTTTTTAACTCCATAACCAGGAGTTAATACAGCCTTAACCTTTTTCCAGATATTAAGGCTTGATTCATCTTCCACCTTAGTTGCCACAGAAAATTCTGCACTTATTCCTCTATTGTCATCTCCTGACGAAGATCCAAGCATATCCCCTCCAACGTTTGATCTGGGGATAGAATATACAAGTGGATAGTCAAACTTAATTAATCTTTTTTCAACAGCTTTTATTTTAAGAACAGTTCCTTTAATTTTATAAAAATAACCATACGCTGTTAAAATTTCCTCCAATGCCTGCTTTAAAGGTATATTATTAAACTCAACTGATACTTCTTGATTTGCATTAACATATTTATCAATCACAAGGTTAAATTCTGCTTCTTTTGCAAGGGCAAGGAGAATATTTAATAAAGTTGCTCTTCTTGCTGAAAAAGAAAACAATTTATCTTCCAATGGCATCTTATCTTCCATAACCAATTCAGGTTCGACCACAGTTAAAGGCTCAAGCTTGATAATTTTAACTTTTTTAGCCTTTAAGTTGTTTTTATCAATTTTCTCTTTTCCCATTTTCTCAAATTTTGCAGGCTTTGCCTGATTAATCACGGATTCTGGAAACGGTGGGCTTATTCTTTTACGAGCGCAGGAATTTAAAAGCAACATAGGCAGAAGGGTTAGCAATATGCTGATTAAAATTAATATATTCAAACCGTCAACACAAGAATATGATTTGATTTTTTTAAATAAAATTTCAATTAATTGCATACTATTATATCCCTTTTAATATTCTTTAATTCAAATTCTGGTCGTACATTTTTAATATTGTTTCCAATCGATGTTTTATGTTCTCAGCCTGTTTTTTATCACCTTTTACCCTGGTGTTTTCATTTTTCCTGCCAAGGTCACTATCAATAGGATTAGTAGACAGCCTATGAACCAGAGGAACAGAATCAGGCTCCAATAAAATTTCTTTTTGTTCCTCTTTATTTACAAAAACAACGCTTTTTTTTGATATTTTTTTCACAATAAACCCCTCAATATCATCGCCTACAGCTATAAATTGCTGATTTACCAATGCAATTTTCCGAGTTTGCCCCACCATAATCATTGAAAGGTGAAATGGTATATCATGTTCAAAATTTTGATCATTTTCATTTTTATCAAGCATTTCTTGTTCTAAGATATTCTTATCTGCAATATTATTTTTTCCATATTTTAATGAAAAAATCTCATCAGGTGTAAGAAATGGGTTTTGACCACCGGATAATATATTTGCCGTGACATTTTTTTGAATTCTTCCTCTTTGTTTTATGATTTCCTTTGTATTAAAAAAAGCATCTATATTACCAATGGGCTGTCTGCTTTGTTCCAGAATCATTTCGTTCACATCAGGTAATGGCATTTCTTCTCCGGGTAATAAAAATTGCATATCAATATAAACAATAATACCAGCTAAAAGGATAAACCCAATAACCAGGGCAAAAAGCAAAGATTTATTCATAGGCATGCCTCAAATTCGTTAAGTTGAAGCTGTTTTAAATTTGCCGGAATAAGCAGATCAAAATCAAGTTTTCCTGTTGTTCTACGATCTTTCTGTCTCTGAATTCTTACAAGTTGAACTCTGATAGGATATTGATCCTGTAAAAAAATTGTTTTTAAAAAATTTCCAACCTCGTGGATGTAAAGAAAATCAAAATCAATTACAAAGCTGCTCTGCTGTAGTGGAATCGGTTGTCTTTTGCTTATATTACTGGTTTGAATATTAACCATTGCATTTACTTTATCTAATATTAACGAATTTAAATAATCAAGAAATTTAGTCAGCCCCTTTTCAGGGTCCCCAAAACCAGCTGAAAGCCATGGTTTTAAATCCCTGTATATTACAATATAGAGCTTAAGCCTTTTAGAAACCATAGCTTTCCTGGATTCAAGAGATCCTATCTGATTTTGGACTTGTAATGTGCGAGTCTTTAATAATTTTAATGTTTGTTTCCTTTGAGAATAAACCAGACCAAGATGCAGAATTACAAGACCTGCAATGGGAAAAATTAAATATTTTAAATTTTTTATTGGAAAATTCATGAACCATACTTCCTTATTTCAAGGCTTAGTAAAAAGCTGAAATTCTTTATTTTTTCCCCCATGCTTTCCGGAGCATATTTTATATCAATGGTTTTAATTTCTTTTAATGCTTCTATTTTTGCACCGAACTCCCTTAATACTTTAAGACCTTCCTGCCAGTTAACTGCACTCACATCACCTTGTATGTCTGCTTTGAATCTATCTTTTTCATCAAGTTTTATTTCCATGGACTTAAGTAAAATATCAGGTGGAGTTCTTGCCCCTAAATCAAAAAAAACTTTATCCCAGGCAATTTGATTTCTAAATGTCTGGTTATAAAAAACATTCCATGCTGTTAGAGGCTTTAGTTTCCCAATCTTGTTTTCAAGTTCTGCCACTTGGGTTTTTAATAATTTAACTTTTTCATGTTTGCTTATTAAAGTACTATATTGCCTTGTAATATTATTTGAAAGCTCATAATTATAAAATAATAAAGTTGCAATGCATGCAGCACAAGCAATAGCTGCAGGATAATACAACATCTTATGAAATTTAAAATCCCTTGCTTGTTTTTTGAGAAAATTAAACTCAGGCGGTGCAAGCACACTGGTAATAATTTCTATATTCTCAATAAAATCTGTTTTAGAATAATTTTGTATTAAAGATTTTTTAAGGGAAAATCTATATTCTATATTCTCATTGGAAATAAAGTGTTCGGAAAGACAATTAAAAAGTTTTTTATGGGCAAGGATATATGCTGTATCAGGTTCGGTTTCCCTGAATTCAGTTTTATAAAAGCTGATCGTACGATTTATTTCTCTTTCTATTTTCGCTGCAATAGTCTCAGTATCATCTTCGATCACCATATCCCTTTGTTGTATGCCCAACGGGATATTCCTTGCAATTTTAACAATCCCATCCTCTGATGCGATAACAATCATTGATTCAAGTTTCCCAACCAAAACTATTATAAAATCAGATTTTAAAGAATCAATTTTAGAAACTGTATTAGCAAGGCTTATGGGAAGGGGTGTTACAAGTTTTACTTTCCTGATAAACTTATTAAAATTTTGAAGAAGTTCCCTGATCTCTTTTTTATCTATAGCAACATAAGCGACATTTTGTTTCTCAACGCCGGCATCATCTTTTACTCTATCAAGATTCTTGTATTTAATATCAATTTCATCAATGCCATACAATTTATCAAAAGCACTCTGGGCTATAAGTTTAGGAAGATACTTGTTTTTCACCTTTGGAAACAAATCCACAGCATATATCTCTGAAGAAAAAACATTATTAATATAAATTTCATCAGCCTCCCGGCATGCTGAATGCAAGGCTTCCTTAGAGGAAAGGTCAATATTTATTCCTGCAAAAAAATTTGATCCCTGTTTTTCGATTTCAATACCAGAAAATATTGGACCTTGTTTAGTTATTGCAAGCAGTCTTTTAGCCATGGCGCATACTCACTTGATGGAATTAAATTGAAATTTAAAATTTGTTTGAGCTTTTATTTAGTATATATCCGAATGATTCTCCAGGCAAGGGAAAAAAATAAAACATCTGTCAATTGACGATTTAATTCAATAATATTTCGTGTCCATTGAAAAAACTCTATAATTAGATTGACAAATGATGAACAATACAGGTATTTATAAGAAGACTTCTTTATAAATTAATGGGGATACGATGTGCTGCCAAAACCTTAAAGATAATACTGGGTTTTCACTGCTTGAAATTGTTGTGGCTCTTGCCATTATAGGGATTATTACAGGTTTCGCAATTTCAATATCGAATTCCATCAATAATATGGGGAAAACAACTGAAACAAAAAATCGCATGGGAATAATTGTTCAAGAAATCAAAGATTATTATAAAGGGCATGGATCAATCCCGGCACCAGCCGTTGCCAATAGAGTTCCCATTGATGCGGGTACCCTGAATATGGAACAAAAAACACGCCTTGATTCCTGGGGTAAATATCTTTATTACTATACAGGAATATCAATAAGCTCGGTCATAGTAAACAATGGGAACAAACTTGCAGGATATATAATCAGCAATGGTCCTGATCAGATAAGAGATACTGATGTAACAACCGATCCTAACTTGGTCATAATTAAAGGAGACGATATACTTATACCTGTTAATGTCTCAAATGAAGCAATTCAAATAACTCTTGGAGAACTAATGGTTTTGCAGGATAAAATCAATGCCTATGACGCTCTTTTTGAGGGTATTGATAATGATGGAGATGGAGCTCCTGATGAAGATGGCTGCATAAAGGATCTTGGCAATGCTGCTGCTTGTCCGCCATCAGGAGATAACGACCCAAATTGCGGAACTGCAACACTTGATAACCTGCCCGGGTACACATGCACTTATAGCACTGCTGATGCCATATCTTTAATAACAGAATTATATAGCCTTTCAACACAATACAAAACCGATCCATGGGGGAATGCTTATGTATGGGGAGACGCCTCGTTAACAACAACAAACCCCCGATATCATAAATTCTTTTCCAAGGGATCGGATGGGGTGACAGGAACAAGTGATGATATTATTCCCTAAGATAATTATTCAAGGAGAATTTCATGGATTATAAAAAATTGTATCATTTAAAGGAGGCTCCATTTAATCTCACTCCTGATCCTGATTTTTTCTTTCCTAGTAAAACTCATAAAATAGCTCTAGAGACCCTGCTATATTCCATTAAATCAAAAGAAGGCTTTGTACAGATCACAGGAGAGCCAGGCACTGGGAAATCAATGCTCTTAAGGAAAATTTTAAAAAAGATTGAAGACTCTGTTGTTATATGTTTACTGCTCCATACAAATATAAAAGCCCATTCACTTCTCCCTGCCATTATGCATGATCTGAAAATTGATACTTCCAGGTTAAAACCAAGAAATCATGAAAACCTTATCTCCCTGTTCAAACAATTTCTTTTAAAAAAACTTGAAGCAGGCAAACATGTAATTATCATTGCTGATGAAGCCCAGAATATGCCTGATGACACATTAGAAGAATTAAGAATGCTTTCCAACCTTGAAACAGAAAAAACAAAACTACTACAAATAATTTTAGTAGGTCAGATTGAATTAGAGCATATTATAACACCAAACAGGTTAAGCCAGCTGTATCAAAGAATCACGATCAGATACAGGCTGAACCCTCTAACAAAAAAAGAAACAGAATCCTATATATTTCACCGTCTTAGAATCGCATCCATGGATGGGAAAACCAATCTTGTCAAATTCAAAAAAGGGGTAATAAATAAAATTTTTAAATGGAGCAAGGGAATCCCAAGGCTTATCAATATAATAAGTGAACGTGCGCTCATGGCTTCGTTTATTAATAAATCCGAGCAGATAACAAAACAGCATATTAAAAAAGGCTTATTAAGTATCCAGGGAGAACCTCGCATCAAATCCAACAGACAGGGATTATTTACATTTTTCTATATTTGTATTTTTTTACTAATTTTTATTGGAATTTTTAAATATAGTAAAATCAATTTAAATCAATTTTCCACAACTATGTCATTAACTGCCCCGATCAAGGTCACTAATTTAAAAAAAATCACCAAACCCATACAACAAAAAACAAACAAACCAGACCTGAAATCAGATAAGGAAAAGATTTCTTTTGACTGGATTGATTTACCTGAAAATAGCAGTAAAATTGCAAATCTTAACAAAAACACTGAAAAGCTGAACTTGCAGGGTCTATAAATAAAAAAATTAAGGAGCTGTATGAATGCTGATCACCCAGCAATTAAATTTGAGTCATTAGATAAAACATATATAAGTAAAAAACAAAAACTTAAAGCATTAACCAATTTTTCCTGGGAAATTGGAAAAGGTGAAATAGTTGGGTTGTTAGGTCCAAACGGAGCCGGCAAAACAACATTAGTCAACATATTAATGGGATTTTCACGACCTGACTCAGGCGAGATATACTTTAATGGTAAAATTAAAAAATTTGGAGAGCCAAGGTTTAAATATTATTCTTCAGCCAATAAGGCAGATGGAGAATTAAACACAGGTTATTTACCTGAAAGTTTTCGCCCCAACCCCAATATCACTGTACAGGATTATATTATTTTCTTATTTGGACTCTCAAATATCAAATCAAAATCTGCCAAACCAGAAGTTAATCAACTTTTAACAAAAGTTGGAATGGAAAAATATTCAAACAAAAGGGTCTCAACACTTTCCAAGGGAATGGCGCAAAGACTTGGTCTTGCCCAGGCCTTTATCAATGATCCTGATATACTGGTTCTTGATGAGCCAACTTCAGGGCTTGACCCTGTTGGCAGGAGTGAAGTCATTGAATTTCTGCTTAAACAGAAAAAAAACAACAAAACAATTTTTTTCTGTTCCCACATTCTTTCAGAAGTCGAACAAGTTTGCGATAAGATAGGAATACTTGTTAAAGGACAACTTAAAATTTCCGGTAAAATCAAATATTTATTTCAACAAACCAAAACCCATAATTTAAACCAATTATTTAAAAAAATGGTGAAAAACACGGAATAAAAAAATGAGACCAATTTTAAACATTATAAATGCAATGATTAAAGAATGCCTGCATAATAAAGTCTTTTTCGGGATAGTATCTTTTATCATTCTTCTATTTATATTTTCATCATATATAAGTTTTCTTTCCCTTGACACACCTGCAAGATTCATAATTAATGCCGGTATGGCAGGAATTTCCATAGTTTCTCTGCTGATTATTATACTATTTGGACTCTACTCAATTTACGAAGAAAAAAATAGAAATGAGCTCCACGTAATTTTAAATCGCGTTCCAAGGTCATCTTATCTTTTAGGTAAATTTATCGGGATAAGCATTGTGCAGTCAATTTTCGGATTAATTGTCAGCACAGGTATTTTTATATTAGCCTGGTATTTTGGTAAAGCCATCAGATTTGAAATATTTTTTGCCTTGGGATTTTCTATTTTGGAATTCAGCCTTTTAATCGGTGTTGGTATTTTGTTTTATAGTTTAAATTTAACTTATACATTAAATTCTCTCCTTTTAATCGCAATCTATATTGCAGGGCATTCCACCAAAGAAGCAATCATCAGTTTTGTTGGTCTTGGCAGGTACGGAAGCAATATTCACTTGTATATAGTAAAGGCAATCAGCATTATACTACCTGATTTTGATTTTTTTAATTTTAAACTTGAACTACTCCATCATCAATATATTCCTCCTGCAAAAATTATAATATCAATGGTTTATTGGCTATTTTATCTCATTGCTCTTTTAATTATTTCCACTGCAATAATAAAGCACAAAGATATTTAATATGGAGACAAATAAACAACAAGGCACTATTAGTCGTTTATCAATTGCTAAACTATATGGTTTAGGCAGTTTTTTTTTATTTATTGCCTTTTTTTGCGGATTCCTGAGACTGGAACTTTACCCTTTTGAAATTAAAGAAAACCTCAAAATCATACCAAATTCAAAAATAAGTAAACTTGTCTGTTTAGATCATGACGGTTTTCTCGCTGATATGCTGTTTATCCGGATCACCCTCCATTCCGGCAGTCTTATGTGGAAACCTTTATCTATAAAATTTAACAATACATGGGCATATTCAACAATGGATGTTGTAACGGATCTAGACCCTAAATTTTACAAAGCATATCTTCTTTCTTCCATGGGTTTAGTACACAGCCCAAAAGATATAAATCTTGCAGAGCCAATATTACAAAAAGGTATGAAAAATTTTCCAGATTCATGGGAGCTGCCTTTCTGGGCTGGATATGGATATTACAACTATCTAAAAGATTATAAAAAAGCTACAAACTATATGATTATGGCTTATAATAAACCTGATGCCCCAAAACGATTTCTTGGAATGATGGCATCAGCCACACAAAAAAGTGGTAATTTTGATAAGGCTGCCATTGCAATGCTTGCCATGATGGAAAACACTGATAATAAAAAACTTAAGATAATATATGGGAAAAAAATGATACGGATGAAAAACCTGGCACAGATCATGACAGCAGCAAAAAAATATATCAACAAATTCAATCACAAGCCTTTGTCAATACAAAATTTACTTGATAGTGGGTATTTACAAAAACTACCAGTTGATCCTCTTGGAGCAACTTATAAATGGGATAATAAAACTAATCTACCCAGCATTTAAAATTATAATGGATCAATCTTTATCATTCTGATTGGTTTTTTCGAAATCAGCCCAAAAGGCTTTATCCGCTTCTTTCCAATGAGCACCGAATTTTCTATTAAAAGCAGGACCAACCATGTCAAAAAGCAATTTCCATGGAGGATTACCTTCATCAGAGGCTTTGAGCAGGTCTCCTAACAAGGTTTCAATGTCTGCCAATGAATCTTTTGGGATATAGGACATAGCACCTTTTCTTATGGATTCCATTAAAGACTCGGTATTCATGGCATGGGCAGTAAGCATTACAGCAGGGATGTTCATCTTTACAGCCTCTTCAAGCAATTGCATACCGTTTACACCCATAATATCGAGTATTGCAAGATCATACTTATTCGTTTTTAATTTTTTTGAAGCAGATTCATAATCTTTTGCAACCTCAACCCTTGAACTCTCAAGCATTTCTTCAATTGTTTCCAGAATATCCTCTTCATCATCAACAACAAGAATATATTTATCTTTTAGATAGGATTTAGAATCAGCCATAATTTCATCTCCGTTTAAACTTTGTTTTCAACACTATACTTTATGCAATATTTTTAATCAAAGCAATAATATTTTAAATATAGTATTGAAAAAACTGACCATTTTGATAAATATACAGAATCAACCTCATATAGAATACTGGAGATAATAATGAGTAAAGCTGTAAAAACATTATTGCAGAGAATCAATTTCATAGAGACAGATATGGAACTACACAAACAAATCTTAGTTTCAATCCCTTCTGACAACAAAGCAGATATGGAAAAAATTATCAATAAAATTGCTGCCCAGAAACAAGAAATTAATAATTTAAAATCTGAAATAAAAAAAAACAATGCTAATGAATATAAAAAAATATTACAGATTGAAAAAGCAAGTGAACAATTTAAACAAATATCAAAAGGGAAAAAATTTGTTCAGGTTAACACCTTAAATGAATCAGGCGAATGTTTTATTACCTTAAATAATGGTAAAAAAATTGACTGTCTTGTTGCAGCCAGAGAAAAAAACGGAAATTGGACTATATTAACAATAGATGGAGAAACAATGGAATACCCCGATGGTTTTATTCAATAAAATATCCATTTTCATCTCCAATGCCTTGACTTTTTTGCTATTTATCACTACTTTAGTTTATTAAGTAGTATTAAAAAAATTATTAATTTTATATTGATCTTAAGTATATGAACAAAATTTTCACAAGTAATTAAAGCTTTTAGCTTTCACATATTGAAGGAGATATAATATGGCACAAGTAAAACCATTTCTTAAAAATAAAAAAGTATTAGCTGTTGATGATGAAAAAGATATTATTGAAACCATTGAAGAAATCTTATGTGATGCTGACATTGACGTTGCCTATGACTATGAAACCGCCTCAAAAAAAATTCACAATAATAATTATGATGTTGCAATCCTTGATATCATGGGAGTTAACGGGATAAAATTACTTGAAGAAGCTGTGAAAATGGATATTCCTGCTGTTATGCTTACAGCCAACTCCATGAATCCTGAGTCTTTGATGGAATCCATTCAAAAAGGTGCTATTTCCTATATACCAAAGGAACACATAAGTGAACTCGATACCCTTTTAACTGAACTTTTAGGAGCTCAAAATGATGGTAACCCACCCTGGAAAATTCTCTTTGAAAAACTCGGAAATAGTTTCAACCGAAGTTTTGGTAAAAACTGGAAAGAGACCCACAAAGAATTCTGGACCGATTTCGAACAGAATTATCAAATAAGCCGCGGGATTCAGGAAAGGCTTTTACATGACAAAAATATTATAGATAAAGGTATATAGCCTGCTATTGTTTTTCACTATTATACCCTTTTTTAAATTTCTGGTCAGCAGTTTGAATTTTATTTACAATCTTATTATTTACTTTTTTTATATTATTTTCTGTCCTTGCTGTTGCACGCCCCATAGCTTCACAGCCATTAAGCATAAACATGGATACTAATAGAATAAAAAATATACATATCAATCGTTTCATTTAGATCAGCTCCTTAAAATTCAATTTTAAAAAAACCAACTATTTATACACCATAATAATTCTGATTGCAAAATATTTAAGTTGTTTATGGATATTAATATACAGGCAGGGGCTGCCCAAGGGAAAAAATATTTATTTTATTCCTATCTATAACGTAGAAACATTGGTATTGCAATTGCCGCAATAATTCCAATTAACGGGAGAAGCACTAATATTATCACAGCCCAATATGACCATTTTTTCTGAACCTGCTGAAAATGTTCAACACTTTCCCAGCGTTTATTCTGCCAAGCCCATTGGCGGCCCTTAATACCAAGTAAAACTGCAAAAATAAAGCCTAAGTATGGTGTTAATGCAAAAAGACCGATCCATGTTCTATTACCAATAGCCCAGATCCAATTCAACAAAAAAGCTCCCCAGCTCCATCCTTTAACTCCATCTGGCAAAACTATGTCTTTGCCCTGCCCTGAATTATTTCCCCGGGTTTTAGACAGATTTGCTTTGGGACTTTTATATGGATTTGTTTGGTGTAGGTTTGTTCCATGGGTTTTATCCGGTTTGGGGATATCATCATATACTTTTTCTGGTACTTGTGTATTTTCTATTTCTTTTTCCATGACCAGAGGAGATGAAGTTTTGATTCTTTGTTTAATTATTTTACACTCTGCACCAGCTTTTTTAATCATGGCTGATATTTTCAGGGCATGGTCATGATCAATTGCTTTTTTGACTGTTACCATTTTGCCTGAGAATAAAGATTCTACTTTGTCTGGTGGAGCTTTAAAAATTTTAACCAGGTTATGTTTTACTTCTTGTTCATCACTGCCGGGAATAATTCTGCCCTGTATTACAACATTGTATAAGTCAGCCATATTATCCATCTGTTATTAAAGTAAAAAAATTTTGCTTAATATGCGCCCAGGGCAGAATAATTTTGCCCTGGATTTTTATATAATCTAAACATATCCGAACAATTTTGGTAAAAACAAAACAACCTGGGGGAAATAAGTTAAAAAGAAAAGTACACCTATCTGTATTGCTAAAAACGGCAGCACAGATTTTGAAACATATATAATATCCCGTTTAGCTAATGCCCCGGTTATAAACAGACTGACTCCCATAGGCGGAGTACAATATCCTATGGCAAGATTAACAGTCATTATAAGCCCGAAATGCATTGGATCCACATGAAAAGGGGCAAGAAGCGGTAAAAATACCGGTCCAAGTATTAAAGTTGCAGAAATTATGTCCATAAACATTCCTATAAATAAGAGCAGAACATTCATAACAAGTAAAAATACGATGGGAGAATGAATACTCGCAACAACAATTTCAGCAACACGATTTGGAATATTTTCAAAGGTCAGGTATCGCCCAAAACAAGTTGCGCTTGCTACAATTAAAAGCAAAGTAGCACTGGTTAAAGCAGAGCTGACAGTAACTTCTTTGACATCTTTAAAATTCATTGACTTATAAATGAACAACTCTACAAAAAAAGCATATACGCTTGCTACGACTGCAGCTTCGTTGGCAGTAAATGCACCGGAAAAAATCCCGCCAAATATTATCACAATAAGCATCAGTGCCCAGAATCCTTCCTTGAGTATTACAAAGAGTTCCTGGAAATTCGGAGAAGGCAGTCTGATGATATCTGCTCTGTTTTTATATTTGAGCCAGGTATAAAAACAAACACATGCTATTATTAGAATCCCCGGGACAAAACCTGTGATAAAAAGCCCTTCAAGGGATACATTACTTATCATGGAGTAAAAAATCATGCTTATACTGGGGGGAATAATCACTCCCAGATTCGGGGAAGTTGTCATCAATCCAAGAGTAAAGTCTTCATCATATCCATTCTTGATAAGAGCTGGAATCATGAATCCTCCAAGAGCCACAACAGTTGCAACAGTTGATCCTGAAATTGCTCCGAACAGACCACACCCTATAACACCTGCCATGCCAAGCCCTCCGGGAAGCCAGCTTACAAGAGCATTGGCAAGGTTAATAAGCTTTTCTACAATCTTGCCCTTGCTCATAATATTACCGCAAAGGATAAAAAAGAGGACAACAACAAGTGAAAAATTATCAAGACTTCTAAAAAGAGTCTGGGCAAGTAGTATCAAAGGCATATGGGCAAAAAACATAAAACCTATGACAGTTGTAAAAAAAAGGCTTAAAAATACAGGTACATAGCTTGCCATACAACCTAAGAGTATACATAATATTATTAAATCATTAATCTGCATTAAAACAATCCTTTTTTATTTCTTTTTAGATTCTTGAATCATCACCTGAACAGTTCTGATGAATACCATAATGCCCATTACAGGCATTATGGCATAAAGATAAACTAGAGGTATCTGCATAATAATGGTTTTCTGCTGGGTCATTATCTGAAGCTGAGCCATTTTAAAACCATAATAAATCATCATGCCGGCAAATATAAGCATTAAAATATCAGTATAATATGTCAGCCATATTTTTAATTTTGGAAAAATCTGGACTACGGCATCAATCCTTATCATTGCCCTTTGTCTGACAGCAATGCTAGCACCGATAAAAGTCGAATAAATAATAACGATCCGAACCAGTTCTTCACTCCATGCTAAGGTATAATTAAATCCATATCGCAAAACCACATTTGCAAACAGAGCAATAAGTGCAACAATTACAATAATAAAAAGACTCCATTCTTCTATCTGTGAAATCGTCCAATCAAGCTTTTTAAAAAATTTTGCCGCCATAAATTTATCCTAAATATACTGAATTTATACTTAAATTTGTATTAGTAATTATTTTAAAAAATTCTGAACTTCTTCTAAATAATTTTTTGATCTGTATTTATCATTGGAATAAAGCTTATTGATTTCAGGAGCATATTTATCATATACAGCCTGGCTTTGTTTTTTCAAAATTGCCATATCTTTATCGGAAAGTTTAAAAAATGTAACGCCAGCAGCTTTTGCTTTTGCAATATTCCTGTTTTCTTCAGCTAATGTCTTTTTCCTGTTTTGCTCACAAACCGCATGAACACTTTGGACAAATGCTTCTCTTAAGTCAGCAGGAAGACTATTGAGCCAGCCTTTATTAAATACCCAGATAAACAACCCCTGGGCATAATTAATTTGAGTAAAATATTTTGCAACCTCAAATTTTTTAGTAACATTACACACAGTCAAGGTATGATCAAGACCTGTAATAACTCCTTGTTTCAATGCAACCGGCACATCAGGCCATGGCATGGAAACAGGGTTAAACCCCCACTTTCTGTAGCTTAATTGATTAACAGCAGCTTCTGCAATTCTAAATTTAACTTTTTTAGCATCTGCAATGGTTTTCACAGGTATAGTTGTTGCCCATCCGTAATTACCATAACCTGTAATGTCAACTCCTGTTATGCCCTGATGATCCATTGCCATTAAAAAATGGTTAAATAGTTTTTTATTACCGATAAACTTATCAAGCTTATCAAAAGAATCCACAACAAAGGGAAGGTTTACAACTCCAAATCTTGGACCAAGGTTGGTTGATGCAACAGAGCTTACACCGACTCCCTGGATTGCACCAAGTTGAACCATGTTCAATACTTCTACCTCGCCTCCCAATATTGAATAGGGTTTAAAATCAATAAAAATTTTCCCGTTTGTTCTTTTCCAGACTTCATCACGGATTTCAAAACCGGCATGTACTCCAACAAGTCCAGGTGTTGAAACATTAGAAACAATACATTTGTACTTTGCACCTGAAGGATCAAAATCTGGTTTCCATTTGTCAAGTGACGGGGCTTTTTTTGCCATTAGAGGAGAAGTAAACATAAATGTACTAACAATTAATACAAGCAATAAAAATAAAATTTTTCCCGGTTTCATGGGTTTCATGGGTTTCATACTTAGTTCCTTTCCTTTATTTAAGTTTTTATAAATTATGATGCTGATATAATTCAACATCTGTTTCAACTTTTGGAATTCAACTAAATCTTGCAGCAATGAATCAAAATCAATTGGCTACACCTTAGCACAACTCGGCAACAAGACAAAGAGAGAAAATAATAAATCAATCCAATTTCTGGAATGCCTCTTTCCTGCCAGTATATTTTTGTCTTAATTCTGGTTTCTGCAATTTGCCTGTTGGATTACGCGGCACAGTATCAAAGACTACTTTTCTTGGCACCTTATACATGGCAAGCTTTGATTTTGCAAACTCCAGAACTTCGTCTTCCGTCATTGTTTTACCTTCTTTGAGTTGGACAACTGCAAGAACTATTTCCACAAGCCTTTTGTCCGGGTAACCTATACATGCGACATCATCAATATCAGGATGATCCATGAGTGCATCTTCTATTTCAACAGGGAAAATATTTTCTCCACCACTTGTTACCATATCTTTCATACGATCAACAACATAGAAATAACCATCTTCATCCTGTCTTAACAAATCACCTGTGAAAAGCCAACCGTCTTTAATAGTCTCAGCAGTCTTTTCCTGATTATTGAAATATTCTTTCATCATCCTTGGAGTCCTGAAAACAAGCTCTCCAACCTTTCCTTTTGGCAGGGTTTCACCTATTTCATCAACAATTCTTGCTTCAACACCAAAAGTAGGTTTACCAATTGAACCCGGTTTTCTCAATGTATCTTCAGGGTACAGGTTAAATGTTCCGCCTCCCCCGCCTTCAGTAATACCATAAATATTTGAAACCTTGCACGGAAGTGTTTCCACAAGTGCCTTCATTATATCAAAAGGAACAGGCTGGGCACCGATTTCCATATATTTCCATGAAGAAAGATCATAATCTGATATCTTAATATCACCTTTTTCTATTGCATTTAAAATTGCAATGCCAATGGGAACAACAAAAAGCATATCTGTACATTTATCTTCGTCAATGGCTTCGATAATCCATTTTGGATCTTTAAAACCCCTGATTATTGTGCCTGTGGCACCAATTGCATAAAATGGCGCCCAGAGAAACATTGTTCCTGAATGATAAAGTGGTAAAAAAATTAAATAATTATCATTTCTCTGTACAGAATAGGTCATTCCATTGCCAACAGCAGTGCTGTTAACAGAAAAATGAGTATGCAGAACCGGTTTTGGTTTGCCTGTAGTCCCTGATGTAAACATCATTGCAAGGTTATGATCTCTTTCAACTGAAACCAGTGCATCGGAAATATCTTCATAGCCCTGAATTGTTTTAAAATCTATTGAGCCTTCAGGGATATCTTTACCAACACATATATAATTCTCAATGGTTTTTAAGTCTTTTTGCGCGCCCTGGACAACTTGTGTAAATTCAGAACCAAAAATAAAAACTTTTGGGTCACAGACTCCGGCAGCATATAGAATGTCAGTGCTTTCAAAACGAAAATTAAGAGGAACAACAATAGCACCTAAACGTATTATTGAAAAATAAGTTACCAACCAGTTAAGAGAGTCGTTCTGCAGGTGCATCACATAATCGCCATGTTTAACACCCAATTCCTTTGCCAGATAATTTGCTACTCTGTTAATCTCATCATTAAACTCTTTCCAGGTAAAAGTTTTCTTTTTATTTTCTTCTGGCGTCCTCTCAATCAGGCAAACCTTATCTGGAATATTTTGAGCATGGATTGCTGCATATCCTGAATAATTCAATGTTGTCCTCCCTTTTTATAAAATTTTAATAAATCAACTGATAAACAAATTACCTCCTGAATACTTATATTCTTATTTATTTCAAATCAATAAAAAAATTAATATTAAAAATTTACCTTATCCAAACCCTTTAGCCCGAGGATTTTCCGTGCTTCATCCGGAGTTGCAGGTTCAAGACTCATTTCTTTTGCAATATTTTTAATCATATTAACCTGATCCGCACTTGCTTTGGCGATTTTACCTCTGCCGGCATAGACAGAGTCTTCAAGACCGATTCTTACATTGCATGCACCCATTGCCATGGCAGTTGAAGTAATTGGTATCTGGTATTTTCCCCCGGCAGCCACTGACCATGTAAAATTTTCTTTGCCAAGCACCTCTTTTGCTTCATCATGTATCAGCACAAGGTGTTTTACAGAAGGTTTCATCCAGCCTACCATGGGTCCAAAAACAAATTGAAGATGAACAGGAGTTTTTAACAAACCTTCTTCAATCAACCATGAGACATAACTGATATGCCCAAGTTCATACATTTCAAGTTCAGGTTTTGTATCAATTTCTAAAAACTTCTTTGCATATATTATGTCATCGCTGAATGTGGGTCTGAATGTTACATTTTTACAAAGATCAAGATATTCTTTTTCCCACTCATATTTATATTCTTTAAATCTTCCTGCTATTTGAAATATCCCAAAATTAAAAGGTGCCGGATCAAAAGAACACATTTCAGGTCTAAGCCTTTCAATGGGAATAAGCTTTTCCGCTGTTGTCTGATTCATACCCCCGCCTGTTGTGGGAAGCAAAATAATATCACATCTTGCCTTAATTTTTGAATGAACCTCAACAAACAAATCAGTATCTGATACAGGCAGACCATTTTCAGGATTACGAACATGTATATGTGCTATGGCAGCTCCTGCTTCATGGGCACGTACTGCATCTTCTACAATTTGATCCGGAGTAATCGGAAGATAATCGCTCATGGTAGGAATATGTACCGATCCTGTGATTGCTGCTGTAATAATTAATTTATCCATCCTTTCAGACATATTTATTTTCCTCCCTTTTTCTTTGGTTTTTTTTTCAATAATTGGTAACTTTTGTCATTGTCAAAGATAAACTTTTTTTTCTCTTTAACTTTATCAATAATAAAAGAAGAATTCATTGCCTGGATTCCTTCAATCTGAGTCAGTTTATTATTAATAAACTCAGCATAATTTTTCATATCTTTACTGATAACCTTTAAAATAAAGTCATTTGCTCCTGTAATCTGGTAGCACTCAACAACTTCATCCAATGCAATAAATTTTTCCTTGATTAATCTAACAGACGGCAGATCACTTAAGTTGAGAGTGATATTAACCATGGCTGTTATGGTATAGCCAAGTTTTTCGTAATCCACTAAAACAGTAAAACTTGATATCACTCCCAGGTTTTCTAACCTTTTGACACGCTCAAGGGTAGCAGGCGCTGAAATACCAACCATTTTTGACAATTTTGAATTGGTTATTCTGCCATTTTTCTGGAGAGTATTTAAAATAATTTTATCTATCTCATCTAATTCCATTTTTCCTCGGTCCTGGAAAAAAAATTCCCAATAGTTCTATAATAATAAATGAGTATATTTTTTTTCAATCAATGGCAACAATTCTTTTAAAGATTCATCTATTTTACTGACCATATTATCAATTTCTTTTTTTGTCATTTTACAAGAAAGGATATACAATGCCCTTGGAATTGTAAAAATACCTTTATTTAAAAGAGAAAGATGCATTAAAGACAATAATTCTTCCTCTGATTTCATGGCAAGTTCCGGTGTTGTAACCTTTTCATTGACAAAATGGATATTCAGGTACGAACCAATATGATTGGATTGAATATTTAAGCCATTAGTCTTAAATATTTTTTCAAGACTGTCATGGAAATATTGGCCAATCTTATTAATATCTTCTACTGCTTTGGCATCATATTTTTTTAAGGCTGCATATCCTGCCTGCATAACAGTTTCGTATCCATTAAAAGTACCTGAATGATATAATGGCGTATCTGTATGTTCGTGGCAATAAATATTCATTATTTCTTCTTTACCGCCAAAGACACCAATGGGCAGCCCCCCGCCAATTACTTTTCCAATAGTGGTCAAATCCGGGATTACATCATATAAAGCCTGACATCCTCCTGTATGGACGCGATAGGAAAAAATCTCATCAAAAAACAAAAGCACATTATTTTCTTCAGTGATCTTTCGAATTGATTTAAGATATCCTTCTTCAGGCAAAATAACTCCACCTGCCCCGAGAAAAGGTTCCATTATCACAACTGCAAGCTCAGAAGCATTGTCTTTTACTGCTTTTTCCAATGCATCTATATCGTTATAGGGGACTTCAATAACATCCTCGGTCATTCCCTTGGGTATACCTGCTGTTATAACATTCTTCTTTGTTGAAGCTGCTACGCAGTCATGGGTACCATGGAAGCCACCAATCATCTTTAAAATTTTATCTTTTTTGGTAAAGGCCCTTGCTGTTCTTAAAGCATATAAAGTTGCTTCGGTGCCACTGTTCAGGAATCTCAATCTCTCAAGCCCCGGAACTCTTTCACACAAAAGTTTACTTAATTTGTACTGCCCAAGGCTTGGTGTTGAATATTGTGATCCTTTCTCAATGCCTTTTTGAACTGCCGCCACAACATCAGGGTCACCATGCCCATGTATCAAAGCACCATAGGCATTGGTCACATCAAACAATTTATGACCTTCAGGAGTGAATACATAAGAGCCTTCACCATAATCAATGTGAATGGGAAAAGGCTTAAAATAACTCAGGCTCCTTGTTGCACCACCCGGAATATATTTGACAAGCTCATCATGATGCTCTTTGCAGACAGGAAACTTTTCTTTATAAATATCAAATATTCTATTTTTAATCTCTTCTCCCATATTATTTATTCCTCTTTTTTATGAACTATTAAAAGTTCACCAACTTCTTTTTCAATTCTTTCTACAAATTCACCAGACTCAATTCTTGCCTTAAGATCTTCAAGGTCATCAATATAAACCTTGTCTTTATCCATATAATCAAGGGTTTCCCGGACAGCTTTGTGCATAATTTTTCCTGCGGGGCTGAGTCTTTCAACACCTCTTTGATCTGCTGCCTGGGCAGCGCAGAGTAATTCAAAAGAAAGAATATGATTGGTGTTTTCAACAATTTTTCTTGTTTTTCTTCCTGCAATAAGACCAAAGCTTACAATATCCTGGAAATCAGCAGTGGATGTGATTGACTGGATAGATGCAGGAACTGCAAGAGTTCTGTTTTCTGCAACAAGTGAGGTTGTCATGAACTGACCGCCCATAAGTCCCATGCGAACGCCTGTATCTTCTTTGCAGAGAAAAGGAGGAAGCCCTGTACTGTGAGCCTCATCCATAAACCTGTCAACTCTTCTGTCGCTTACTACACCTATATTAACCATGGCAATACCAAGACAATCCATTGCAAACGAAATTGGCTGACCATGGAAATGACCATTATGAAAAAATGTATCCAGTTCTGTAAAAATTAACGGGTTGTCATTACTGGAGTTAAGTTCTCTTGTAAGAACTTCATAGGCATTTTGCAGAGAATCTTTTGTAGGACCTACAAATTGAGGGGTACAACGGATTGAATATGCATCCTCAACAGGGATATCTGCCACTGAAACACCTTTGTGCTCCTGTAAAGTTGATTGAAGTTTTATGGACAACTCCAGTTCATCAATAGCCATATTACTGCCCTTGAGAAGTTTGGTTAAATTCATGGCAGTGGCATATTGACCCGGATGATATTTTTGCTCGTGCACTATTGGATCAAAAGGATTAAATCTACCCATAAGAGTTTCAATGGCAAAAGCTGCTATTATATCTGAATTCTTTAATGTATTGGTGGCTTCAACAATAACAGTGGAAGCAAGACCTACCATGCCGGAAGTACCATTTATTAATGAAAGACCTTCCTTTGCATTGAGAAACATAAGTTCAATACCAGCAGCTTCCATTGCCTCTTTACCAGGCATGAGTTTACCATTAAACCTTGCTTTCCATTCTCCAAATCCAACGCTTGCAATACAACCTAGGGGACCAAGATCACCGCTTGTACCAAGAGAGCCTTTTCTTGGGATCAAAGGAAAAACTTTTTTATTTATCATCTCAAGATAAATTTTCAGATTTTTTTCTTTAATTCCTGAAAAACCACGGCAAAGCGAATTTGCTCTGGCAATCATAAAAGTTCTTACCAAAGTATCTTCAAATGGTTTACCAACCTGGGTAGTTATACTTCTTACTAAATTTTTCTGAAAATCATTATCTCTTTCTTTAGGTAAAAGGTAATCAACAAGACCGCCACAGCTTGTATTTACACCATAAATACAACGCTCTTCGTTTGCCCATTTATCCACAAGTTTCCTGCACTCACGAATTTTTGGCCAATTGGCTTTATCCACTTCCACTTTGATGGACAAATCCTGTCCTGCTTTGATTAGTTCTTCAATTGACAATGTATAGCCATCAAGTGTTAAAGTATTATTTTTTATTGGCATCTTATCCTCCTTATTATAAATTTATGAAAATTCATTTTTCAAACAAAATGCTATTCAGTAAACAAATATCATTTTCTTAAATACAGGCTAATCAAATACCCAACATTTTGTCAAGCTATTTTTTTAAAAAACTAAAGAAAATTTAAAAAAATACTTTATACTACAGGGTAACTCTTGGAAATTACCTTAGTTTATAAGATAAAATGAAGAACTTGCCTCATATTTTCTAAATTTAAAAAATGCTGTGTCAAAAAAAAACCAATTGAACAAACCTTGTTTTTCAGGTAGTAATAGCAAACACTAATATTGCGTTGAAAGGCAAATCAAACTAAATGGATATCAATTTAACAAAACAATTCATTGACAATATTTTTTCTGATTCAGTAATCAAAACATTACAAGAATATATAAAAATTAAAGCAAAATCACCTGCTTTTGATCAAGACTGGGAACAAAATGGTTATCTGCAACATGCCTGTGAAATGGTAGAAAAATGGTGCCAAAGTCTTAAAATCAATGGTCTTAGCACTGAAATCATATCCTCAAAAGGAAGGACTCCACTTCTTTTCATAGAAGTTGCTTCAAATTCTAATAATACAGAAACGACCCTGATCTATGGACATATTGACAAACAACCCGAAGGCTCTGGATGGGACAAAAACAAAAGCCCTTTTAAGCCTGTGATTGAAAATAATAAATTATATGGACGTGGAAGTGCAGATGATGGTTATGCTGCTTTCTCAGCCCTTTGCGCCATAAAAGCAATTAAAGAACAGAATCTACCACATAATAGATTTGTGATACTTATTGAATCCGGAGAAGAAAGTGGCAGCCCGGACCTCCCATATTATATTGAAAAGTATCAGGAGAAAATTGGTAATGTCGACCTTGTAGTGTGCCTTGATTCAGGATGTGGTGATTATAAAAGGCTCTGGATTACAAATTCTTTACGGGGAACAGCTGTTGGCAACCTTGAAGTCAAAATTTTAACCCAGGGTATCCATTCTGGACACTCCGGCATTGCTGCGTCAAGCTTTAGAGTTTTAAGAAATATACTTGACAGGATTGAAGATTCCAATACAGGTGAAATAAAAATTCAAGAGCTTTTACCTATAATCCCTGCCAACATAATGAAAATGATAAAAAAAAGCGTTAAAATAATTGGTCAGGAAGTTTCAAATTGCATCCCTTTTGCACCCGGGGTAAAACCTGTTTCAAGCGACCCTTTAGACTTAATGATCAACCATACCTGGAAACCTGTTCTTTCATATATCGGTGTTGATGGCATGCCTTCTACAGCCCATGCAGGGAGTGTCTTAAGACCTGAGACATTAATTTCTCTTTCCTTAAGACTACCGCCAAACATTAAAGCTGAAAAAGCATTAGAACTTATGAAAACAAAATTGGAAAACAACCCTCCTTATTCAGCCAAAATTTCCTTTATTCCTCTTGATTATGCCAATGGATGGGTGATGCCTGAACTGAATAAAAAACTTTTCAATGCCATTAATGAATCTTCCAGAGCTTTTTTTAACAATGATGTATGTTTTGTGGGCGAAGGAGGTTCAATACCATTTATGAATTTTCTTTTATCAAAATTTCCCAAAGCCCAATTTATTGTAACAGGTGTATTAGGTCCCAATTCCAATGCCCACGGTCCAAACGAATTTTTACATCTGCCTTATGTTAAAAACCTTACCTGTGCACTTTCATATATTTTTGCATCATAAAATCAGCTGATATCATACTCGTGCTATTACAAGCACATCTACGGATAATGCCCCTGCCTTAAGCAATGCCCTGCCCGCTTCCATGGATGTTGCTCCTGTGGTATACACATCATCAATAAGAAGAATTCTCTTGTTTTGAATCTGTGCTTTATTTACGACTTTAAATGCATCTTTTACATTTTCTTTTCTTTGTTCAGCTGAAAATTGAATTTGAGGATCTGTTTTTTTTACTCGTTCCAATGCATTATGGGCAGTCCTCAGATTACAATCGGTATTGGCTTTTCTCAACATGCCCATAAGTATCTGGGCAACAAGAAAAGATTGATTAAAGCCTCTCTGCCTGAGTTTTGATATATGCAAGGGCACAGATATTATAAGATCAAGTTCAGACACGATAAAATATTGATTAAATCCCTTAAAAAGGATTTGACCTAAAGGTTTTTTCAACATCAGCTTTTTCTGATATTTAAAAAAATGTATGCTTTTTTTTATTATACCTAAATAGCGTGCTCCGGCTCTCACCTTTCCGATTGATATATCAGAAGGCTTTAAACAATCTTTGCAAAAACAATTTAGAATATGTTCATCTTTATCATAATTAAATTTTTTGCCGCATTTTTTACAAAAAGGAGGTTCAAAATATTCAAAATCCAAACAAAGACAATCATCACAATAATATCTATTAAACAAGTCAGAACAAAAATCATTGGCAGGTATGGTTTGATTTTTTAAATTGCCATTTAAATTGCCATTGGTTAAGGAAATTTTTTTCTGACATTTCAAACATTTTAAAGGGAAAAACAAATAAAGGATTGAATCAAATAAAGACTTAACAAAATCCAGTTTAATAAAGTTTAAGATATCAGATCGGCAATTTGTTTTCCAAAATCCACACATGGTATCTGTTTTGCCCCTGTAATTTGTGAAGCAAGGTCATGGGTCAGTCTGCCGGTATTTAAACCCTTGGCAACACCGGTTCTGATAAGGTCTGCAACTTTGTGCCATCCCATATAATCAAACATCATTGCGCCTGACAAAATAAGTGAACATGGATTTGCAAGACCTTTCCCTGCAATGTCAGGGGCAGTACCATGGGTTGCTTCAAAAACAGCACAATCTTTGCCGATATTTGCTCCGGGAGCAATACCCAGCCCGCCCACCTGGGCTGCAAGGGCATCGGATATATAATCTCCGTTAAGGTTTGTACAGGCAATCACATCAAAATCTTCAGGTCTAAGTAAAACCTCGGCAAAAACCATATCAGCAATTCTGTCCCTAATAATTACTTTCCCTTTTGGAAGCTGACCTTTATATTTTTCGTAAAAATCCTTTTCAGTTATTACACAATCTCCATATTGTTCCAGGGCTATTTCATAGCCCCATTTTCTAAATCCGCCTTCAGTGTATTTCATAATATTACCTTTATGCATCAAAGTCACACTTTTTAACGAATTTTCAAAAGCGTAATCAAGAGCTTTTGCAACAAGTCTTTTAGAACCATATGAAGAAATTGGCTTAATACCGATAGATACGCCATCTTTTATTTTACAGGATAATTCTTCATTCATAAATTTTGTTATTTTTTGAGCACAATCAGAATTAGCATCCCATTCAATACCTGCATAAAGATCTTCAGTATTTTCCCTGAAAACCGTAATATTAACCTTCTCCGGATGTTTTACAGGGCTTGGAACAGGAGGATAATATTTTACAGGTCGTACACAAGAATAAAGATCAAGATCCTGGCGTATTCGAACATTTAAACTTCTCATACCCTTGCCAACAGGAGTTGTCAATGGTCCTTTAATAGCAATCTTATTTTCTTTAATCTTATCAAGGGATTCTTCAGGAAGCCAGACACCATTTTTCTTAAAACTTTTTTCCCCGGCAAGGATTTCCTGGAAATCAACTTTTCTTGCTCCATTAAACCCCTGATTTACAGCTGCATCAAATACCATTCTTGAGGCTTCCCATATTTCAGGTCCAATGCCGTCTCCTTTAATATAAGGTATTACAGGGCAATCCAAATCAAACTCTTTTTCCATGGTCATATCTTTTTCCCTTAATTTAATAAATTTCTCTTTCTGAATGCCTCATACAATACGATTCCACCTGCAACCGATGCGTTAAGGGAATTTATTTTTCCCTGCATGGGAATAGAAATAAGAAAATCGCACTCTTTTTTTACCAGAGGTCTTATTCCCTTGTGCTCTCCACCAACAACAAGTGCAAAAAAACCTGAAAAATCAGTATCAAACAATGAAGTCTCACCTGATGCATCCAAGCCTGCAATCCATGCTCCTTTGTCCTTTAACTTCCGTATTGTGGATGCAGTATTGGTAATTAAACAAATCTCTGCATATTCCATTGCTCCGGCAGAACTCCTTGAAACAGACGGCACAGGGGCAACTGACCTGTCTTTTGGTATCATGATATAATCAGCACCTGCACACAAAGCTGTTCTTATTAAAGCCCCAAAATTATGAGGATCTTCAATGTTTTCAAGTATTAAAACAAAAGGTGGTTTTTCTGACTTTTCAACCCTTGCAAAAAAATCATTATTATTCATGACAGGAAAAGCAGACACCCTTGCTGCAATACCCTGATGTTTTGCATTGTTTGTAAGCTCATCCAATAACCTTGTATCAACATATTCAAATTCACAATTCATATGATCAATATGTTTAAAAAAAGCATTGATTTCAGGTCGTGATCTTTTAAGATTTTTTTTGATAAATATCTTGAAAAATTTTCGGCGGTTGGCTTTTAATGCTTCAATAACAGGATGAATGCCTGAAAGTATTTCTGTTTTCCGGTTATCCATTTATATTTATAAATACCTGTTAACGACTTCAAAGAATTTTTTACATGATTGATCAAGCTCATCATTTATAATCACATGGTCATAAAAATTTTTTTGATCCATTTCAGCCCTGGCATTTTTAAGTCTTATATTAATTATATCTTCAGAATCAGTTGCGCGTTCCCTAAGTCTTTTTTCAAGGACAGCAAAACAAGGCGGCATGATAAATATGGTTACCGAATCAGGATATAATTTTTTTATTTGTTTTGCACCTTTAATATCAATTTCAAGTAGAATATTGTGCCCTTTAACAACCTGGTCTAAAAGATATTTTTTTGATGTTCCATAATAGTTCCCATGCACCTTTGCCCATTCTGCCCAAAAATTTTGTTCTATTTTTTTTTCAAAATCATTTGTTGATATAAAAAAATAATCCAGCCCGTGTTTTTCACCTTTTCGAGGGGCTCTTGTTGTATGGGAAATTGAATAGGATATTGTTGAACTCTTTTTTAAAAGAGCCTGGCACAAAGTTGTCTTTCCTGCTCCTGAAGGGGCAGAAACAACAAATATTTTTCCTTTTTTCTTAGTGTCCCGGTCCATAAATATAACAGATTATCCCTTTGCAGGTCGGTCCTTATACAATTTTGCCATACGATGGGATACTGTTTCTGCCTGGATTGCAGAAAGAATAACATGGTTTGTCTCAGTAACAATTATTGCCCTTGTTTTTCGGCCATGGGTAGCATCTATCAATCTTTTTTCTTCCCTTGCTTCATCTTTCAATCTCTTCATGGGAGAAGAATTAGGGGATAAAATAGAGACCACTTTATCTGCAATGATAGTGTTTCCAAACCCAATGTTTAAAAGTGCCTGTTCAACAGTACCGTCTAATTTAATAATTCTTGTTTTATTCAATGTTAAGCACCTGCTCCCTGATTTTTTCAAGTTCTGATTTTAAATCGACAACCATTTGAGATATCTCAACATCACCTGATTTTGATCCCATGGTATTATACTCGCGATTAAACTCCTGGACAAGAAAATTTAATTTTCTTCCTGAAGGTTCAGACAAAGACATTATTTGTCTTGCCTGATCAATATGGCTGCGAGATCTTACTATTTCCTCTGAGATATCACTCTTATCTGCAATAATAGCAACTTCCTGAGCAATCCTGACAGGATCAAGGATATCTTTTTCCACAATAAGACGGGATAGCCTTTTTTCAAGATTTTTTTTATAAATCAAAGGGAGATCCCAGGCTTTTTGTTCAATCGAATGAATCATGGTTTCCATATAAACAAATCTCTGCTCAATATCCTTAAACAGGTTTTCTCCTTCTTTGATTCTCATCTTTTCAAGTTCTACAAGAGCTTTTTCAACAACATTTTTCAAGCATTCAAATAAAATTTCTGTGTTATGCACTTTTTCTTCCGGCACTATCATTTGTTTTCCGGCAAGGACATGATCCAGGGTAATATCTGATTTAACACCCAAATTCTTTTTAAGCTCGTCCAGCACTTTATAATATGCTTTTGCTCTTTTTAAATCAAGCCTGAATTCAACAGAGTCCATTGATGCTTCATCTACAGAACAACGTATCTCTATCCTGCCCCGGGATAATTTTTGTGCAACCATTTTTTTTACTTTATCTTCAAACATCTTCAGATTATCAGGAAGATACAAAGCAATATCTAAATGCCTGCTATTATATGAACGGAAAGTCCCTTTAATAATGACATCATCAATTGTGTGCAAAACCTCTGCATAGCCTGTCATACTTTTTATCATTTATAAAACCTTAAATAAAAATTTCTAATTTATTCTGATTCTGCTGATTCTGCAAGATCCAGCAAATATTTACTCCTGGCTTTTAATAGAAAATCTTTCATCTGCCTTGATGAATAATCAGGATATGTCCAGTCAAGGTCATGGAAATCACCATTTTTAAACATCAATGTTAAATCTGCATATATATTTTCACCAATATAAATCCTGTGGGCATAATCTTTACCTGTTGCAAGAACAAATCTGGATGGAACAATAAAACCCGGATCAATATTAATTTTTCTTTTCCCGTGTTCTGAATATTCTTTTTCAATCAAATTTGTAATTTTCTTTATTTCTGCAAGATCATCCTGACCGATAAGGTCTTTAAAAACAATCATTCTTCTATACAGGTCTTTGCCCATTTCCTTTTCATAATACTCAGTATAGTCAAAATTAAACCATGGGCTTACAATATCTATATTGCCAAATTTTTCTTCTAAAAGGGAAAAAATTTCATGAAAAATTTTTTGATCTTTCATAAAAACTCCCACTAAAAATTTTGCAGGTATAGGGGGTTTAGGTGTACTCATTTTATTTTAATAAATTACTCAAGAGGTTTGGCTTCATCAATAAGCATCACAGGTATATCTTCTCTAATTTCATAGACAAGCTTACAATTATCACAGATAAGCCCATCTTTATTTTCATTAAGATATATGTCACCTTTACATTTAGGGCATGCCAGGATCTCAAGCAATTCCTTGGATAATGTCATTGTCTTCTCCTTTTGGATTCTGCATGGTCTGCAATTTATAATATTCTCCTTTTTGTCCCATTAATACATCATGATTGCCCTGCTCTTTAATCTCACCATCTTTTAAAAGAATTACCCTGTCAGCATATTTTATGGTTGAAAGACGATGGGCAATAATAAAGGTTGTTCTGTTTTTCATAAGGTTCCCAAGAGCCTTCTGGACAACCCTTTCAGCCTCTGCATCAAGGGCTGATGTTGCTTCATCAAGGATTAAAACAGGAGCATCTTTTATAAGTGCCCTTGCAATACATATTCTTTGCTTTTCACCGCCTGACAGCCTGTTTCCAAGCTCGCCAATACCTGTTTCAAATCCTTTTGGAAACCCCTGTATAAAATCATAGGCAAAGGCTGATCTGGCAGCGTTTTCAATTTCTTCATCACTTGCATCAATTTTCCCATACCGTATGTTTTCTCTTATACTTGTATTAAATAAAATAGGCTCCTGGGTTACAATGGAAATATGTTCCCGTAAAGATTTAATGGAAATATCTTGTATATTTTTATTGCCTATTAGGATTTCTCCTCCAGAGACATCAAAAAATCTTGGAATAAGGTTTACCAATGATGTTTTACCACCGCCGCTCATACCAACCAATGCGAGGACATCCCCCATATCAGCTTTTAAATCAATATTTTTCAATACCAGACCATCTTTATCATTATATTGGAATGAAACATTTTTAAATTCAATATCAAACCCATTATTTTCAAGAAAATCAGGATTTTCTTTTTCAATAATCTTTGATTCTTCTTCTAAAACATCATATATTCTATTCAATGCTGCAAAACCGGGTTGTATCTTACCATACAATTTGCTCAATCTTTTTACAGGACCATACATCATTACGACTGCTGCAAGAAAAGCAAAAAAAGTTCCAGGAGTAGCATCACCCCTAACAACACTAAACCCGCCCACCCACACCACAAATGCAACGGCAACCCCACCAAGGGTTTCCATCACAGGTGAGCTTAATGCCTGGGCTTTTATCCTTTTCATGCCAAGCTTTAAATAATAATCATTGGTTTTTACAAATCTTTTCTTTTCAAAAGGTTCCTTTGTAAAAATTTTTACTATTTTTATTCCTGAAAACGTCTCAAGCAAAAATGAATTTAAATCTGCCATGGTTTCCTGAACACCTATACTGAATTTACGTATTCGTTTCCCAAGTTTAACAATTGGATAATAGGCAATGGGCATAATAAAAAATGCCCCCAGAGCAAGCTTCCAATCCATATATAGAACCACACACATAAGTCCTAACAAGGTCAGGATATCGGAAATAGAATCAGCAATTGCCGAAGACACGGCAACTTTCACAATTTCAACATCATAGGTGATTCTTGCCATGAGTACAGCAACTTTTTTCTTTTGAAAAAATTGTAAAGGCAGATCAATTATCTTTGCATAAAGCAGATTCCTTAGATCCTTGACCACAGTAAATCCAATATATTGCATATAATATACCCTGCCATAGACAGCAAAGCCCTTGATAACAGAGACTAAAACTATGAACCCCGGAACAATCAACAACATTGCTGCATCTTTTTTCATAAAAATATCATCAAGCAATGGTTTGACAAGATAAGCTGATGTCGAGGAAGATGCTGCCCCTATAACCGAACATACAGAGCCGATTATAAACCACCGCCAATATTGGGAAACAATATCAAATAAATGTCTTTGTCTTTTATTGAGCTTGTTTAAAAAATACGCCATCATCTGTATATTATCTAATATTAGTCCTTTTTAGTGCTGGAACAAGTATTGTCAATATTAATAAATCATGACAATATATAACACATGAAGAGACAAAAAGTCATATTTAATTTATACAATATAGCATGGAAGATCCTTCTGCCATTTCTAAAAAGAACTTCTTTTTTTAAAGACAATTATCCTTTGAGAATAACACCTGATATTTTTAAAAAAACTGATATCTGGATACATGGTGCTTCTGGAGGAGAAGCTTATATTGCAACAGAAATATTAAAACACCTCAAACCCTGCTCTCCTCAAAAAATTTTATATACTGCAACAACTATTCAAGGTATTAAAGTCATGGAATCTTTTTGTCAAACTCCTGATTTTAATCCTGATATTGATTATAAGATAACATGGCTGCCCTTTGATATGCCTGCAATAATTGAACAAGTGGTAAAAAAAACAAACCCTGGAATAATGGTTCTTCTTGAGACTGAATTATGGCCAGGGCTGTTATATATGTTGAAAAAACATAAGATCAAAACCATTATTATAAATGGTCGCCTTTCATCTAAAACTTATTTACGGTATTTAAAAACAAAATTTTTGTGGGAAAATATCAGTCCTGAAATAATTCTTGCAACATCTGAAAAAGATAAACAAAGGTTTAAAAATATTTTTGGTAAAAAAGCACAAATAGGTATAATGCCAAATATAAAATTTGATGCCATACCTTCAACTACAGAGACCAAATCAAGTATAATGGTACAATTGGCTGAAATCCTTCCTTCTGACATACCCTTATCAATACTTGCATCAATCAGAAAAGAAGAAGAAAATCATTTGGAAAAAATAATACAATATCTTATTCAAAAATTCCCTGATCAAATCATTGCAATATTTCCAAAACATATGCAAAGGATTAATCCTTTATCAAAAATGCTTGCAAGGCTTGCAAATAAAACAGGTATAAAATGGCAGCTGAAATCAATGATCAATAATAAACTCGACAAAAAAACCATAATTTTATGGGATACTTTTGGTGAACTTAAACATGCCTATGCTTTTGCCACAACAGCTTTTGTGGGAGGAAGCCTTGAGCCTCTGGGCGGGCAGAATTTTTTAGAGCCTGTTATCAGTGGAGCTGCAACTATAACAGGACCTTTTTTAAATTCATTTAAATGGATTAATAAAGAAATTTTCAACTCAAATATTGTTTTTAAAGCCCAAAATGCCCATGAAGTAGGAAAATTCATGGTTCAGCAGCTTACCAACCCACCTGATAAAGAAAAAATAAAACAAAAAAGCCTTGAATACATTAGAAAAAACCAGGGAGGTACTGCCCTGGCAATCAAAATTATAAATAAAAATTTAAAAAATTAACTAATGATCAACCAATCCATCAAGCTCATGTTTTAAGGCTCGATTCATGAGTCTGTCTCTAGTTTCTTCCACTGGTAAATTTTCATAGAGTACATAATACACTTCATTACAGATGGGCAGATCCACACCAAGTTTTTTCCCAAGGTTGTATACGGATTTAGTTGTTTTCACTCCTTCTGCCACCATTCTCATGTCTTTTGTAATATCCTGAATTTTCTCTCCACTGCCAATTCTTTTACCCACTGTATAATTACGGCTCAAAGCTCCGGTACAGGTCAAAAGCAAATCGCCTACACCTGAAAGTCCTGACAGAGTTAAAGGATCTGATCCCAAACTAATTGCGACCCGTTTCATTTCAGTAAGTCCTCTGGTTATAAGAGCAGCTCTTGCATTTAATCCCATTCCCATTCCATCACAAATGCCTGCGGCAATGGCAATAACATTTTTCATTGCTCCGCCTATTTCGACACCGACAGGATCATCATTAACATAAACCCTGAAACACGGGCTTGCAAAAACATGTTGAACATATTTTGCAGTTTCACTGTTAGTTGATGCAACAGCCACTACAGATGGAAGCCTTGCTGCAACTTCTTTGGCAAAACTTGGTCCTGAAAGAACAGCAAAATTCTTTTCATCAATTTCTATAAGCTTTTCCCGTAAAACACCAAGCATTGTAAGATGGGTCTTATTTTCTATTCCTTTTGATGCTGTTACAATAATAGTTTTTTTGGAAAGAAAATCCTTTAAATTATCTGCAACTTCTCTCATGCAATGGGAAGGAACTACAATGAGCACAATATCTTTATCTTTAACTACTGTGGCAAGGTCATTTGAACATACAATATTCTCTGGCAATTTCTTACCCGGAAGAAAAACAATGTTTTCTCTTTTACCATTAATCTGTTCTTTTACTTCTTGCTCAAATGCCCATAAATCAAGGTTAAAGCCTTTTTCCGCCAATAATTTCGCAAGTGCTGTCCCCCAGCTTCCTGCCCCGACAACACCTATTTTTGTATCTTTTATATCAATTTCCGACATTAATTTTCCCCATAAAAAACAAACTTAAACATATTTATATAAATTAAATAATCTTTCATGACCTTACCTTATATATTATGGATTTATATTTATCAAATTATTTATGGATATTAAATATTTTAAAAAGGTATGAAATTAAGTAAACACTTCAATTAACAGCTTGAGAATATATTTTATCCAGACGATTTACCTGCACATCCGGTGTACAATTATCAAGTACCCATTTTCTGCCTCTTTCTGCCATTTCCATGCTTGCTTTTTTATTTGAAAAACTCCATTGAATAGCATTGGTCAAGGCATTGATATCATCAACAGGTATTAACAAACCTGTTTGTTTATTAACTATGATTTCATTATTACCGGCACAATCAGTTGATATGGAGGGAATCCCCATGGATAATGATTCTCTTAAAACCCCGGACAAACCTTCCTGATCATTTGCTGCAACTATATTTAAATTAAAAATGGAAATATATGGAATAATATTGCTTTGATGCCCTAAAAATCTGCATTTGGTCATTATTCCAAGTTTTTTTGCAAGAGGAATAATCTTTTTATGTAATTTTGAGCCTAGAAATACGCCATAAATCAATGGATCTTCCTTTATCAATTCTTTTAACGAATACAAAATATTATCAATTTTTTTTGTTTTCCGATAGGAAGAAAGGCTTCCGATAATTTTTGCATTTTCAGGCAGGTTAAGCTTATCTAAAATCTTCATATCTGGATTTCTTGGGGCAAATAATTTTGTATCAACACTCCCGTAAACCGTGTGAATAATATTTTTTTTATCCTTGCCAATAACCTGGGTCATCATTTTTTTAACGGCATTTGCAACTGTAACAATGGCTTTGACATTTTTTGATCTGAATCCGGCAATCAAATGGGGTTTATCAGGTTTTGTGATTGTGCCGCGCTGGGCAATGATCGGAATATCATATTTCATAAGACTTCTTGTTGTGCTTAATAATGCTTCATTCCTGTGTGCATGAATAATATCATATTTTTCTTTCAGGATATGTTGAACAAGACGTTTATGACCACCAGAGGCTGAAAATCTGATGGGTTGAATTTTAATCCCATATTTTCTCAAAAAATTCCAGGAACCAACATCTTTATATCTCTTATAGGGATTTTTAAGATACTTATCAGGGAAAACAATACCAACCTTGTTCCCTCTTTTTTTCTGTTCCATGGCAATCCTTGATAATTGGACAGCCCCGCCTCTATACACACCCCAATGGGATGCAACATGTAATATTTTCATATTTTTATCTTCCATAAGCCCCAAACCAGATTCCTGCATCAAGATTCCTGCACCAAGCATTTAATATTTATGGTGTATTAAGTCAACTCATATATTTCTGAATGATTATTTTTTTTATAAGAGGGTAATTATGAAGGAAGAAAGGGAGGGATAGATATGTGAAAACGATATTAAATTTTTCTACCATTTCTTCATGAGGATTTCAATTTTTTCATCAGCATCCAGCACATTTGAGCAGGTTCCCCAGTCTATCTTACTTATTTGATAATTTCCTGCCTTTATGATGCCGGAATTGTTTCCTCCGGCATATATCCCAATGGATTCATCAGGCAGTTCATTTGAAATCTGGTTTGCCAGCCACCAGATGGAATCAAAATATTGTGAAAAAACAATGCATCCTTTTTCTATCCAGTTTTTATGAATCAGATATTCAATAACTTTTTGATATTTTGGGTCCCGTTCCTGGTTGTTTTCAAGGGATTTCAGACACCGTGCCAATTCAGATCGTTCCTGCGCAGTTAAATCTTTCATGGCAGTTTTATTCATTGAGCCTGCCTGTTGATCATCTTCTTCTTCAAAAAGAGAACCTTGTAATATTTCTGCCTCATCTCCCCACTCATTCAGCATCTTTTCAGTGGTTTTTCGTCCTGCATAGATTGTACTTCCTATTCTACGCAGCAAAAGGGTTTTTAAAAATCCTGCACCTTTCACTCTTTTTCCAAGAAGTGAACAGAATTTTTCAGCTGCAAGATATGCATCTTTTAAATATGGGGGTAAAGGAAGTGAATCTGCAGTATCTTCACCAAATAAAACAACTTTGACAGGTTGAAGATAGGGTTCTCCTGTTGAGGCATCAATACTGTTTTCAAGAAAATCTCGTGTTCTTCTGACGATATGCCTTATAAACGGGTTATACTTATGGCAAAAACCAGGAATCATACTTTTCAGCCTGGTTATTTCAGTCGGTTTTAAATATTCCAGGCTGTCACCGTCAGCCACAAAATCATTGTTCTTAAGTCCTAATTTTCTTCTAAAATTCTTAAAATCCTTTCCTTCCAAAGATGGCGGCATTGGATTTCTCATCCATCTCCATGCTTCACCCAATTCATTTGGGATTACAGATTCTCCTGTTACCATGGGTATAGCTCTATCAGGTTTCTGCCATTCAGACCATTCAGTGCCCAAAACCATATCATTGCCCTGTGCAAGCACCTTTAAAAGATCCCATGCTTCAATCAATGAATCTGAACCGATGTTGCAGTTGCCAGCAGCATACTTTTTGTTTTGGGGCTGATTTCTCTCATAAACCGCATCAGATTATTTGGATCAGCTTTTTCATACATACTCTGATCATTTATTTTTTTCCGCCTTGCTCTATGTGCTTCATCAAGAATAATACATTCATAGGTCAAAGATTTTAAATGCTCTGTTATTTCAGATCCGGAAGTTATCAACCCTTGTGAAATAATACCGATTCTGCGGGGACATTTTTTGACAGATTCAATGCCCTTTGATGGATGAAGAATGGATTGCTCATCTACCCAGTCTTTGCCATTCCATACAGCAGAAGGAATCCCCAGCAGATTATGCAATTCATCCTGCCATTGGATTAAAAGAGTTTTCGGAGCAATCACCAGAACCGGTTTGCTGCCGCAAAGTGCCATTAACATAGCACTTAAGGCAAGCTGAACCGTTTTGCCCAGACCTACCTGGTCTGCCAGGATAAACCTTGCACCTTCGTTTAAATGCGCATCCCAGGCAAGCTTTACAAAATATTTCTGATGGGGCCAAAGCCCATATTCCTTTCGGTAAACAGGAGTTCCAATAATACCTGAAGCAGGGTCTTGTTCAGGATTTTGTTTCCAAGTCTCTACGGCAATTTTACTCCTGTGTGAAAGTCGTTTAATATCATTTATAACAAAATCACTCAACGGTATTGCAAGATGATGAAACCATAAAGCATCAAATTCATCCTGCACCCATTTTACCGCCTCTTTTGAATCATCTTCCCAAACCAGCTCATAATTTAATTTCCATGCCCAAAGGCTTTCATTGACACTTCCCATAAAGGTGGTCTGGCTGCCATTGTTGTATGTAATCACACCAGCTTTTCCATGCACCAGCCCAAATACTTCATCAGGGAGAACACGGATTTCAAGTTTACCTGCTGCAATAAATTCATATAATCTTTGAAATCTTACTTTTGATAATTCTCCCAACTCTTCAGGTTTGCTTTTGCACCATGATTTTCTAAGGGCATGCTGGGCAGCTTTGGCAGTTTTGGCATCGCCAGGATGGATGTCTGAATTGCAGACCACTCTCATCTTACCATCCATGGCTTCAATCTTCTCACCAGCCACTTCAAGCATGGATGAACTGAAATAACCTGCAATCCGATCATAGGATACAGCATCAGACAGTCGCTTATTAATAAAAGAGGTATCTAATTTTTTACGCCGGGATGAAAATCGTTTGATCATATTTATACCTTACATGAAATTGATAAATAGAACATGGCAGTTACATACCAGTCACATAAAAAAAATCACAATATATTGTTGTATTGCTCTGATTTTGTACAATATATTGGTTGTTGGTGAGCATATCATTCTTTTTAATAACTTTTTGGTTACATGCCAGTTACATAAAAACTATGCCCAAAAAGGGATATATTTTGTAAGTTTTTTTGATAAATTTTCAGGATCATACTGTTTAATCATTTTTTTCTCAATCGTATCAGCAATAATTCTGGATGCCATGGGATAATTCTTTTTTTCTATGGAAAAGCGTTCTCTTAATGATGTATTCGTTAAAAAATCATTTGAAACGTATTTCAAGCAGGCATGTTGATAACATGCTCTGATGCGGTCGGATTTGTCCATATCAGCAAATGATTTATAGGCATATAAAACAGCCTTAGTATGGTTTGATGATACAATGAATTGAGGTGCAGGCAGTTGAAAAAACTCAACCTGGAATATTACCTTGTCAATTCCACTGCCCCTCTCTTCACAGATATTAATCCGCCTCATAAATGAAGCTAAAGCCTCATTCCTTGATTGGGGAGGTTCGTCAATAAAACGCTGGGTATCAATCAAAGGAATTCCCGGATTGGTAATTTCTATGCGGTCAGAAAAAATTTCCACAAGAGGTCCTGTTCCTCTGATGATAAAATTTTGATGTATCAGGGCATTGGCCACCAATTCACGGATGGCTATTTCAGGATACATTCTAACATTTTTACGCAATGCCTGATCAATAATTTCATTTTCCGGTAATAGATCATTAACAAAAGAGGTGACACCTTCGAATCCAGACCCGTATCCTTTTATACCTGTTTGCTCTCTGATAGTTTCAACCCGGTTTTTACCTCTATAAACTATGACTCGGATGGCCTTTCTGGAAAGTCTGTCAAACAGATTCATATCCTTTGCAAACATAATCCCGCCAAGATTTGTGATATCATACAAACCGCCATTTTTGGCAATGATCATCTTTTCAGAGATCAGTTTTGCCAGAATTCCTTCCCGATTATCTGGCAGAGGCTGATCAGTCAAATCAAAATAGGCAGGATAATCCAATAATTTTAGGACCTGGTCTGAAGTCACATCCGGTTTTGCCGCCTGCATTTCAAAGGGAATATTTTCAAACAGGCTCCACAGCAGGCGTTCTTTTTCAGGGAATTTTTTTAATGGCTTTTTGTAAGTACCGATCCTGATATACTCAACATCCTTAAAGCCTACAGGACGATGGGTTGCACAGGGAATTTCAAACAGGACAATGGGTTTTTCATCAAATGTGAATTCATGGATTTTAAAATCAATCCGGGGAGAAAGATGCATGGCAAGCCAGGATTCAAGTTCCTGATTTCCTTTTTTTGCCTGCCGGGGTTTAAATTTTGTTCCAGAGATAGCATGTCCCGTGTCTTCTATACCCCAGATGATATATCCAAAATGTTTCCCATTAAGGGCTGCTGAATTTGACAATGCAGACAGATATTCTCCAATGGCTTTAGGATCTGCAAAATTGCATTTAAATTCAAGCCATTCAGTTTCACCCGGCAGCGCTGCAAATTCCCGCACAAGGTTTCTTAAATATTGAATATTCATGCTTTATATTCTGCCTCCGTGATCGTTTTCAACTGCACCGGCAAGGCGCAGGGCTGCATCAGCATCTGTTTATCTGCAGTGCCGGTTTCATACATACTTGATACAATGGTCCGCATTAGACAAATCAGCCCCCTGGTTTGTTGGAATCCAGGATTTTCCTTAAATCTGGCATAAAGATCCCGGATTGAAAAATGAAAAGGATAAGATTCTATCAGCTGGGCAGCATATGAATCTGGGGAAGCACTGGTGACATCCATTTCTTTGACACTTTTAACAGCACTGGCATATTGATTTGCAATTTCTTTGATAGCTGCATTATCAGGCAGTTCTTTAAAAATCCTGGTTCTTAAGATATGATAAAGTTCATCTCCATGGGTGTTAACAGGCTCGATTCTGAGTGCTGACCGGTTTGTTTCACTTTGCAGATTATCCAAAGCTTTAGTGATTTGCCTGCTTCCACCCTGGTATGAAGCAGTCAGATCCGAGATAATCACACACACATTGGACAACGCAGCCTTATTAACCGCCACCAGCAGATTTGATAATGCAGTGGTGGTTACAACAGATAAATCACTATTGCCGATTTCCTTTGACTTTACATATTCCATATAGGGAGGCAGTTCATCAAGCATAATAATGGTTGGCTCACCCTTCAGCAGGTTAATCCAGGCAGTTTCTCCAGGAGCCTGAAGAGGTGAATAATAGTCATTAAAAGCCTCTTTTTTCCCAAGTTGTTCAGCAATTGCACCCCACACACCTAATGGTGCATCAGATTGACGACCGTTAAATCCAACAACCCTGACTGTTTGAAGATCGTTCCCAGGGCTTTTTTCTCCCAAAACCTGTTGGCGCAGAGCAGGATCAAGAGCTAAAAGACCAAGCGCTATCATATTATGTGTTTTACCACCGCCCATTGCCTGGGTAAGTAGGAATGTACTTGCCTGATCCCCTGACCCTTCCAACCGACCAAATGTTTTTTCAATAAGAGTCTTCATTCCAGCAGTAATAAAATTTTCATCAAAAAAAGCATTTCCATCAATTTTTGACTCAAGAAGATCTGAAAGGTCGAGTACCACATCACGTCTATCTTTATTGAACACACTTTCACGGAGTTTGCATAATTTTTTCAGATACATGAGACATCCTTTATAATGTCTATTTTAGAATTAGCCAAATATATTTTGCATTCTTAAATAGAAATTCAACTTCATATTAAAATTAATTTATCGATCAATAATTCCTGCTGATTCTGCTTTCCTTTTAAAATTCAATCATCAACTTCTCTTTTGCAAAATTTTCATAGCCAGCTCACTTTATGCCCTGGCAATTGACTGCGATGGATTCATTTATATATTGTGTCTTGTTTGACACAGAAATAATCTACAATTTCATCCACAGAAAGCCATTTATCATTCATAATTCAACCCAATGTATGTAATAAAAATTTAATTAATTTTGTCCAATTAATCATTGAAAAATGATTTCATACCACAAAGATATGTGTCAATATATATCTTTATTGATAGTCCAGGGCGTAATGCCACCTGGCTGAGGTTCTTTGATACCGACAAACTCATAATGATTAAAATTTATATAAAACCAATATTCTTGAGAACCGCTAAGTAACCCAGACCGACCATAGCATTTTGATATTAAAATTTTTACTCAATTTGAGCATAAGTTCCAATTAGCATTATAACAAATCCACCAATTTGGATAAGAAAAGGTTTTTTTGCATCATCCCAGTGGAAAAACAAATAGAATAATGTAACTGGTGTTATAAGTAAGCACCCAAAGCCCCATAATAAACTGGTTTTGAAAGAAGCTATTAAGTACATTATTCCTCCCAGAAAAAAAATGCAAAGACCTATAATCTGTATAATATTAGACATTATTTTCACCTTGAAATATACATTTATTATTTCTTTAGTTGATATTTAACTCCAGTATCCGAATATGCTATCATACCAGTTTTAACAAGTTCATTCACCACTACTTTAGAGTTGATGGTATCATCAATTGAACGACATTGTGAGTCAATCCAATTTTCCAATTTATCTTGTTTTCTTGGTCGCTTTCTACCGTCAATTTGTTTTAATCTTTTTATGGCTAATTTTGCACATGAACTCAGGACTATAGCGCTTTTAGCTTTATCTTTTGATTGCAATGTGATTTTTTTGCACTTACGCCCTGTCTGTTTTATATGGTTTATTAACCCATTGAATCCATTATCTTTAGATATAACATGGAACTCTATGTGTTGATCTGCTACCTTTGAATAAATTCCAAGATAATACGCAATGTGAAAATCAAGATTATTTGCTCCAGTTGTTTTCAATTTTATTATTTCAATTTTAAAAAATTTACTAAATGTTGTTTGACCGATATTAAGTTTTGTATTTTTGGGACCACAAAAGACGAAGACTCTTTGATATTTGCCCATTTGGATACCATCTAAACTGCCGATATTTTCATAGTCTATAAAAGCCCACATCATATTTTCATTCCCAAATCTATTATAATCTTTATCAAGGTTGTTACTATGATCTTCACCTCTATATGTATGACAATTTTTAAGATAACAGTGTAATGGATCAGTAGTGTCCGGTTAGTTTATTGCATGGGAAATTAAAATGCAATTATTTTTAAAAAATGTCTTTTTTATCTTGACAAAGGTAGGCAAAAATGTCGTTGGCCTTGAAATTATTACTAATAATTTCAAGGAGTTACAAAATGACATCAAACATCTTACCAAAGCAAAAAATTCTATCCCGAACTTTTGACAAATTCATTGCCCCTCTGTTAAGATTGCTACCGCTTGTACCAGAATTATTATCACGAGGAGACCGCCCTTTAAAAATGAGTTTTGAGGAACAGTTAAAAGCCCTGGTGTATTTTCATCTTCAGGAGCACAAATCAGCCCGGCATCTTATTCAAGACCTGGAAGAGAATGATTTTGCCAAACAAAATATAGCTCCAGAAGACGGTATTAGCAGAAGCAGCTTTTCAGAAATCATTAATGGACGCGGGCTTAAACAGCTACAGTTTGTTTTTGAAAATCTTTACAAACAGGCTTTGAAAGTTCTTCCCAAAGAGCATAAAGCCCTTGGTGATTTAATATCCATTGATGGCAGCCTTATTGAAGCTGTGCTTTCAATGTACTGGGCTGACTACAGGAAAGGAGCTAAAAAAGCAAAAGGTCATTTTGGATTTAACATAAACACTGGTATTCCGAGCAAAGTATATTTAACTACCGGTAATGGCGGGGAACGCCCCTTTGTCAGCCTGATTCTCTCAAAAGGTCAAACTGGTGTAATGGATCGAGGATATCAGTCACATAAGGATTTTGATTTGCTTCAGGATGAAAACAAACATTTTGTCTGCCGGATCAAAGCAAACACAACGAGAACAATCCTTAAAGAAAACTCAATTGATCCTGATAATCATATTTTCTATGATGCAGTGGTACTCCTTGGTATGCCTGGACAAAATCAGACTAAGAAGTCTGTTCGCGTTGTTGGCTATAAGGTTGCAGGAGTTAAATATTATATAGCGACAGATCGGTATGACCTGACAGCTGAACAAATAGCAACCATTTATAAACTCAGATGGACAATAGAATCTTTTTTCCAATGGTGGAAAAAGCATTTAAAGGTTTACCACTTAATTGCCAGAAGTGAATATGGTCTTATGGTTCAAATACTTGGAGGACTGATTACATACTTGTTAATGGCAATATACTGCCGTGAACATTTTGATGAAAAGATCTCAATCAAGAGGGTTAGAGAATTAAGAACTACAATTTTAAATGAATTATTTCATGGTCAAGACAGCAGCGGTGCAGCTATGAACAAAAACAATATTAACAAAAAA
>Ga0256845_1000373_pt1 | contig 42837 bp, 30 predicted proteins | sample RiftiametaG_FD_189101 | JGI IMG/M metagenome (GOLD analysis project Ga0256845, IMG submission 189101) | Tube worm associated microbial communities from hydrothermal vent at the East Pacific Rise, Pacific Ocean - Riftia | ecosystem: Host-associated > Annelida > Integument > Unclassified ...
CTTGCTACGACAGGCCAAGAAGATGCGCGGAGGCATCGACGGCCGACGGATGAAGTGCTGCTACAGCGATGCGGCCAGGGAGGCCGTGCTTGCCGGTACGAGCGTATAAGCATGCGATTGCCCTGGGTTTCAGGCCCAGCGCGCGGAGTTAAAGGTCGTTTTGGTTCCGATCGACTACCGGGGGATCGAACCGGGGACACGTGTCGAGTTGTCCTCGGAGGACCTCAACGTTATCGAAGATTTCTTGATGCAAAACCACCCCGTGCATACTGTTCAACTGGTGGTGCATGAGCCCTATGTATACAGCGAGTCGATCGACAATCTTGGGGCGCTGCTTGGGCCGATGTCGGCGCTGCGCAACCTCGAGAACGCTGATTCAAATGTCTACTATCACGCGCTTGTCGACGTGATCGGCCCCTCGATTAATTCGGTGGCAGGCATCGCCAACATAGCGAGCGCGGCGCTGACCTCTGCGGACCGTCGGGTTGCGGCTACAGTGTGGTGGGATAGAGGGAAGAGCGCGGGTACATTGGTGCATGAACTTGGCCACAACCAAGGTCTCTCGCACGTCTATTGTCCCGTCGCGGGGTCGACCGCGGCCGGGGCCGACACCCGTTACCCGAACGACACCGGAAAAATCACCGTATGGGGGTTTGGAATTCGAGATTACAGAGTTTACTCGCCCGCGATAAGCCACGATTATATGACCTACTGCGGGAACGCTTGGGCATCGGACTGGACTTGGAACAAGACCTACGAGCGAATTACGACCTTGAGTGGCTGGGACGACCAGGACCGTCAAGCTGCCCACAATGCACTGTCTCCGCTTCTGCGCGGGGCCGTGTACGGCGATGGAAGCAGCGAATGGTGGACGGTCGACGGAGCCATTGATCCCGACACGTTGAGTGCGAATCATCGTGTTCGGGTCGTCGTGGATGGCGAGACCATCGAGTCGATGGCATCCGTGGAAGCGACCTCCCACCCCTCTTTGTACTGGTTGACGGTGTCATTGCCGCGAGGGTTTCGTCAGATCTCCGATATCTCGCGGTGGTCGCTGGGCGAGCGCCATGACGTGGACCTGGCGACACTGCACCTCGCGCATCGGCAGATCGATCTCGCTTCGCTATGAACGGATGTGCGGGATTGGCGGATTGGCGCGCATGAGGGCGCCGCCGCCCCCACATGTTGACCGTCGCTAGCGAGCGTGTAGCATCGGTGTCGATGTCGCGGTCTATCTTGCCATGGTCGGGTTCTTTGGTGGTTGTTCTTTCGTGCGGTGCGTTGCTTGGCGGTTGCGACAGTGGTGGTGACCCGGACAAGCGTGGTCAGATCGAGGTGCTCGCGGACACCGCGCTTGCGGCGCCCACGGACAACGTGACGCTAGCCGCGCGATCTGCTGAGCAGGGCGCGTTAAAGGTCGCTTTCGCCAAGAAAAAGGCCGAGGACGAAGCTGCCGTCGCGCTCGTCCAGTCGACGATCAACGGGTTGGTCGGATTGCCGGGCAAGCTACCGAGAAAGATCGAGCAGTCCTGCGACGGGTTGGTCGCTTCGTACGACCAATACCAGCGTCGTACGTTGAACGACGATGGCGCGATCCTGAAATGGGTGGACAACAAGCGGAAGAACCTCGGGGAGCGGCGAATGAAGTGTATGGCGATGGGGAGTATCAAAGCGGCGGCCTGCCAAAGCCGAGCTCTCGACGGCGCGCCCGACTCCTTTGGCCATCACGGACTGGAAATCCTGACCGCCTGTGTCGCCAAGTATGCGGCGAAGGAGTCCGAGGTGCTCGCGCAGAAGGCCGCCGCGGCGGATCGAGCGGCCGCAGGCGGTTGACCCGCTGGGGTGCAGGCATTCGAGGTCGCCGCAAGGTCACTGGTATCGTTTGGAAGCGGCGAGTATAAGTCGGCATGTCGCGGGATAAACGATCGCTCTCCAACCTCGGCGGTCCCACCGAATCCAGAGGGGACCCTGCTTTTGCGGTCCCGCTGGTCTCCGCTCTTGAAGCCCAGGAGGACAGTGCGGATCTCTTGACGCACGGGTTTCACGCTTATCCTGCGCGCATGCATCCGAGGCTTGTGCGAGCACTGTTGGCGGCGTTCAGTCCCGGTGCGGGGGCCTCGGTGCTCGATCCTTTTTGCGGCAGCGGTACCGTAGCGATTGAGGCTGCTGTGGGCGGCTGGCGATCTCTGGGTAGTGACCTGGATCCGATCGCCTTGAGACTGGCGCGGGTGAAGAGTGAGCGGCGCGACCAAGCTTCGCTCGCTGCGTTCATGATGCGTGTCGAAGCCGTGGGAGAGGCCTCCGAAATTCGTGTACGCGATCGCGTTGACGTGAAGGCTCGCTTGGATGCCCAAGAACGCGGTTGGTATGAGGTCCACGTACTCAAGGAGATGGCGGGGTTGTTGGAAGAGATTCGCCGCGTGGAGCACGACGGCGATCGAAAAGCGATGGAGATGGTCTTCTCTTCGCTAGTCGTAAAGTTCTCAAAGCAGCGATCTGAGACAAGCCAAGTCCAGGTCGAGAAGAAAATTCGGAAGGGGCTCGTGACCGAGTTTTTTGTGCGGAAGTCATCGGAGTTGGCAAAACGATGGGACTCCTTACACGCGGCGCTTCCGAAAGGGTCCTACCGCCCCAAATTTGTGCTCTCGGATGCGCGTAAATTGCCCCATACTCTGGGGGCCGAGTATCGCTGCGACGTGGTGCTAACATCTCCACCCTACGGGGGAACCTATGACTATGCGACTCACCATAGTCGCCGTCATGCCTGGCTAGGTATCGGTACAGGGGCCTTAGCACGGGATGAAATAGGCGCGCGTCGGCAGTTTTCCCGGCGTACCAACAAAGGGGCGAAGGACGATCCGAATACGGCGAAGCGGACCTGGGACCAACAGATGTTGGCTACGCTACAGACGATAGAGACCCTGCTTCTTCCCTCGGGAATTGCGCTATTGGTCCTCGGCGACGGCGAACTGGGAGGGGAAACAATGCGCGCCGATCAACAGCTTGAGCGGCTCGCCCCGCGGGCCGGTCTCGAGTTTCTGGCGTGCGCACGACAGCCGCGACGTGAGGCCGAGCACAGCGAGACCGGAGAACGAGGGCAGATCGAGGGCTGGGGCGGAAGCAAGCCACAGCGCTGGCAGGGCCGCTATGAGCACGTTGTCGCGCTGATGCGGCCGTAGCCACGGGACTACGCGCGGCGACGTTGTCCCAAATCAGCGTTGGGCTCCACGATGCGGGCCGGATTTTGAGACCACTTTGTTTGGACCTGCGAGGGCCATTTCTCTCGCGGCAGGGGAGCTCTGTGCCATGATGTGGCCTCCCAAGTGTCCGAGGAGCGATGGCTAAAGACAGCAAATTTGGAACTTTCGGAGGCGTTTTTACACCGTCGATTCTGACGATCCTCGGGGTGATTATGTATCTGCGGCTGCCGATGGTGGTCGGGGAGGCAGGGCTGGCTCAGACCTTGCTTATCATTGCGATGGCGCACGTCGTGTCGTTCACGACCGGGATGAGCATCTCTTCGATCGCAACAGACAAGAGCGTAGGTGCCGGCGGTCCCTATTACATCGTCTCGCGAAGCTTGGGTCTGCCTATTGGCGGCACACTTGGGCTCGCGCTCTTTGTGGGTCTTTGTTTCAGCATCAGCCTGTATATCATCGGGTTTTCAGAGAGCCTGTTGCCGATTGTTGGGCTGGTGGAGCGAGGGGCCGAAATCCCGGTACAGATGATCCGAATCTGTGGAACGGTGACTTTGGTCGCGCTGACCGCAATTACGCTCATCAGCACATCGCTGGCGATCAAGACCCAGTACGTGATTCTTGGCGCCATAGCGATTTCGCTGATTGCCATCTTCGCGGGCGACGTGCCGCCAGAACTCGCCGCGCAGGTCTCGGATGGAATGCCGGTCGGCAGAGGTGGGGATGCGTCGCTGTTGTTTGCTGTGTTTTTTCCGGCGGTCACTGGGTTCACTGCGGGCGTGAATATGTCGGGCGATCTTCGCGACCCTAAGCGATCGATTCCGATCGGGACGATGGCGGCCATCGTCACAGGCGCCGCTGTTTACGTCGGGCTGACCGTGTTTCTAGCCTTCAAGGTGTCGCCCGAGGCTCTGGCGACCAACCCAGAGCTTCTTCAAGATATCGCATTGAACCCATGGGCTGTCACCGCGGGTATCTGGGGCGCAACTCTGTCGTCCGCGCTCGGGAGTATCTTGGGGGGGCCTCGAATCCTTCAGGCAGTAGCGACAGACGGCATCGTGCCAAAAATTCTAGCGAAGGGAACTGGCCCGAGCAACGAGCCTAGGAATGCGCTGATCTTCGCCTGCATGATCGGCGAGGCCGGTATCTTGATCGCGGAGCTCGACGCGATCGCAAAAATTGTATCGATGGTCTTTCTGGCGACCTACGGGTTTCTAAACCTCTGTTCGTTTATCGAGAGCTGGGCGAATCCGGATTTTCGCCCGAGTTGGAAGATCAACAAAATCTGGAGTCTTATCGGGGCGATCGCCTGCCTCGGACTGATGATTCAGCTGGATCCGATCGCTATGGTCGGGTCGACCGCGTTGTTGGCGGGCCTGTTTCTCTTTTTGGAGCGGAAACAACTACGGTTAGAATCGGGAGACACCTGGGAGGGGATCTGGGCCTCGGTGGTGCGGGCGGGGCTGCATCGGCTTGGCCGTAAGCCGCCGCAAATTCGCCAATGGCGTCCGAACGTCTTGATGTTCTCTAGAGAGATGAGCGAAACCCGCGGGCCGATGTTGCGTTTTGCCACTTCTTTGATCAGTGGGCGCGGGATGCTGACGGAGTTCGTGTTGACGGCGAAACATGGCGACTCTCGAATTGCTCGAAATACGACCATCGAGGCCCAGGATGAGCTCCCGATTGGTGTCTTTAGTCGTCTCTTGCCGAGCGACGATCTTCACGAAAGCATCCGATCGGCCTGCCGTTTTCATGGTTTTTCGGGACTCGAGCCCAACACAGTACTGCTGGATTGGGCTGCGCACCAAGGCGAAGAAGCAGATTTTCCGGCTTTGTTGGGCAACCTGCATGATCTCGATCTGAACGTTTTAGTGTTCGCGCGGAATATCGAAGGCCGCGGATCTGAGCATAAGACGATCGATGTCTGGTGGGCACCCGACGAGGGAAATTTCTCACTTAGTCTTTCTCTGCTGCGTTTTGTAACCTCATCTCAAGGGTGGGGGCACGCTCAACTTCGTTTTATGTTGGTGAGCAATGACGTCGCGCGGAGCGATGACCTGAGGCGAACGGCCTCCGGATTGCTCGAAGAAGCACGAATTTCCGCCAGCGTCACCGTGTTCAGCGCCGTGCGTAGCCTTGAGGTCCTGATGGCCGAGGAGTCGGGGAGTACCGCTCTCACGATCGCTGGTATCCCATCGCAAGAGTCCGGGGAGAGAACGCTCGCTCGGATGAAGTACGTGGCGAGTCGACTCCCACGCGTGCTTTTCTTGGAGGCATCCAAGACTCTGCCCGATGCTCTGCACATGGCGAGTGCTCAATCCGAGGTGTCCGTCAGCCTTCGAGGGGCCTTTCTTAACTTCGCAGACCTGAGTCTGCCCAAGGCTCCAGAGCTGGCACTGGTGGCCAAAGAACTCGACGAGGGGTACCAGGAGCTCGTCTCTGAACTCCATGAGCATGGAATCGCGCGTGTCTATGGGCTGAATCTAGAGTTGCTCGCCAAGGTGGGGGCGACGCTCGATAGACATTTCGCGACGCTTGAGAAGGGGGTCAAGGGAGCAAACCTGGTAAAGCGCCGCAAGGTTGTTAACCGCGTCCAGAGCTCATTTTTGATCGCCTGTCGGGAATTACTTTCGGGTCACACGCAGGACATCTTGAGAGATCAGGCCTCCGCCATGAGCGGTCGAATCGAAGCGTTCTTGCTGGCGACGAGGTCTGTTCTCGACGAGCAGCGAGCGCCTGTTCGAGTCTCTTCTGAACGGATGCGCTTCTCCGCCAATCCTAACGACAGTCGTTACCTTCGACGTTTCAAGCGGCGGCGGCGGTTCCATGGATGGCTGCGGCGCGAAGATCCCTATTACTACGTGCCGCTAGTGAATCTCCAGGTCTTCTATTTTGAGACCTCGATCAAGACGATCTTACATCGGACCTTGGCGACTTTTTGCGCTGACAGTCATCGGATGATGGTCGAGCTAGGAAAAACGATCAACGCCTCGGAGACGAGCTTGACGATGTTTAGCGACGATGCCACCGACCGCGAGTTTCTAGGTGAGGTCGTCGAGCGAAGAGAAGCTCTGAAAGACCATTTTTCCCAGATTCAGGGGATTGAGCAGGCGCGGGTCGAGGCTCTTCGAAAGGAGATTTTGGCCCAGGCGCATCAGATTGCACAGGGCTTTGCGGACGACCTGGGAGAGCTCGATGTTCGGGACCTTATTCGTAAAAAGAGGCGTCCGCCCACCAATTCAGCCGATGTTCGGGGCGATCTTCAAGTCCTCGTGGCCCAGTGGAAGGACCGCCAGGGGCTATTGCTCGATCGCGCCAAACTTGGTTTGCAGGTATCGACTGTCCAACATCGGTTGGCGACGGTTGCCCACAAGATAAAACAGACGCTTGCGCTCGACATTCGCAACGGAACCTTGGCTGGCTATGAATTTCTGCGTAGTGCATTGAGTGCCAGTCTCGATAAATTGGGCGAGGGCGACGTCCTTGACCTTGCAGGTAGTTACGAGTTTCCGCACCGTTTTGACGGGAAGCCCGTTATCGATGGACTTGTTCAACAAGCTGGCGGTTGGCTAACTGAGCTGCCAGAGAACTACGAGACGCTCACAGGTCCGTCTATTCAAGGTCTAACCGAGGGGAGTCGAGATGACACCGAGCTCGTATCGGTGTCGGTGCGTAGGTTGGTCCACCAGGTTATCGAGAGTCAGTTTATTGGGACCTTACAAGAGGACCTTGCAGAGATACCGCGGGTCGAGAGCCACGCCATTCAAGTCGCGCAAGATGTGGTTCGGTTGGTTCGATTTAATTTCGCGGAAGCCGAACTGGTTCGAGGCCTCGATGCCGAGGGGGTCGAGGCCTCGCAGCAAGAGTTGGTCGGCGTGCTCAAGAACGCACTTGAGCGCATTGACGGTGAACTTGTCACCCTGAGAGAACTAGGTCCGCGGATTGCCTTGGGTATCGAGAGACGGTTGGAGGCTTCGTTGCAGTCTATGGATGTGTACGAGCTCGCGTTGTCGGATGACGGTTTTAACCGTGAGATCCTACGTCAACAGGGGAGAGTGCTCGGGTGGGTGAAGACGACCGTGGTCACCGTACAAAAGCGGGTCCGCGACGCAACGGTCAATATTCTCTATCGCCGCAGTGCGGGGGTCTTGCTGGCACGGAGACTGAGGGAGGGAGACGACGCGACGACGATCGTCGACCGCATGTCAGACTTCTCCTCGGCCCGGGCACCAAGGCCAGAGATTTTGAAGGACCTCCCCTTCTACTACCGCCAGATTTTCTTTCGACAATCTCTTGTCAACGAATCGTTTTGGGTGGGACGTGATGAGCAGCTAGCACGCGCGCGTCATGCCATCGCCGCCCATCGTCGCGGTGGTGCGGGAACCTTGGTGATTCGTGGCACGCTAGATTCGGGAAAGAGTGCTCTATGCCGAAAAATTATTGCAGGACCTCTGGCAAAGCAAAAGATTTTTCGGGTTGTTCCGCCCGCTGCTGGCGAGATCGATGTCGAGGTGTTTCGGCGGATGTTTGCAGCAGCCGTCGAATCGATCGAAGGTACAAATGAGGATGGATATGCGGGTGCTGCGGTTGAGCCAGGATCGGTCGGTGGTCGACGAGACCTCTCCCTGCTAGAGAGCGTGCCACAGGGATCCGTGATTGTGCTGGAGGACCTCGAACTGTGGTGGGAGCGGAGCGTACGCGGATGGGCGGTTGTGGATTGCGTGTTGGGGCTTATCCGGGAAGCGTCGGCGCACTGCTTGTTTGTCATCGAAATCAATTCACACGCGTTCACCTACATCAATCGATTTCGCCCATTGTCAGACACCGCGCTCGCAGTTCTCGACTGCGGGCCGATGCCGGCAGAGTCCCTCAAGGAGATTGTTATGTTGCGCCACGGATCGACCGGGATGAAGCTACAGCTTGAGGGAAATGGTGAGGATGAACTGGCCGCGCTCGATTTTGCCCGATTGTTCTCTCGCTATTTCGACTACACGGGAGGACACGTGGGGGCGAGCCTGAGGGCGTGGGTTAGCAACGTGTCGAAAGTCGAGAAAAATCTTTTGCACGTGCAGTTTCCGGTCATACAAGCGTGGGATGTGCTGGATGAAATTCGTGTCGAGTGGACCGCGATTTTGGTTCAACTCTTCCTGCACAAGCGAGCCGGTGACAGTCGGCTTCGGCGTATCACCGGAATGGACGAAGATGAAATTGGCGAACACCTATCGGCGTTGATCCGCTCGGGATTGGTTGTTGAAGATGGCCGAGGTGTCTATGAGATCAACCCTTTTGTGGGCCACTTGTTGGTCGATCGTTTGAGAAAACGAGGATTGCTGCCATGAATTTCGTTGAGCATCGAGTGGCTGACGAGACTTCCGTGACCGAACTCGATGGCGCCGGATGGGTCGTGTTGTTCCTATGTGTCGGTGGCGCCGTCTTGGTCGGGACACTGGAAATTTTACGCCGCCTGCTCGCATTGGTTCGATTCAGCCGCTCCCGGCGCGAGCTGGTAGACCGTTCGGCTCCGGTGGTCGTGGGCCTCGTCGGGGTCCTGTATTTGCTCTTTGCGTTGACCTATTTGTTTCGAGATTTTCCCAACTACATGCCTGTCGTGCTCACGCTTGTCGTTGGCGCAGTGGTGGCAGCATCGTGGTTTGCAATTAAGGATCTGGTGTCCGGTGTGCTGCTACGTGCTGGGGGACTCTGCCGAGAGGGAGATCATGTGCGTCTTGAGTCCGTGGAGGGGGTCGTTCGTGAGATGGGGCTACGTGTCATGGTCGTGGAGACTAAAATTGGTGAGGAGGCGTTGGTGCCTTACAGCGCGGTTGCTCGCGGTTCGATCGTTCGAGCCTCGGTAGGCGGAGAAGTCGCCCCTCACACTTTTAGCCTGCGGGTGCCCGAACACGTCTTGATGAGCGAAGCTCGATCTCTCATTCGCGAGGCTGCGTGGCGCTCGCCGTGGTCGTCCCTGGGGCGAGAGCCCCAGGTCAACCTTTCCGAGGACCATCACTTCGAAGTCACCATCTTCTCGATCTCGGGCGAACGAGTGTCAACGGTCGAGATGGATGTGCGCGAGAGCGTCCGGCGCTGGGCCACAGGAAGGGACTGATCGGTCGGAGTTCGAAATCTAGGAAATCGAATCGTGCATGTTGCTCGTGTTCGATCCGAAAAAACTGCACCTCGATAGGGAAAGGACGGGGCTCTATTCGGCCGGTGATCGGATAGTTTGCATGCGCGAGAACGCAGGCGCGTGAAGTGCGGCCATTTCGTGGCAATTCTTGACGGAACGATGTTGCAACGACGTTATCAACCGTATACGTTCCGTCTTACCGAACGGTAGGTCAATGACGCAGACAGCTCTAATCCCACTGATGTTGACATTGGCGACAGCATCCAATGCGCAGCCCGCGGCTCAACAGGTCGTCACTCCGCCCGATGCCACGATATCGTTGGCTTCTGAGGCGCAACATATTCGGGCATCCGACGCGAGTGGCGTCGCGGATGCCCTTCATCGAGCCCTCGCCGCGCACGTCGATGGCCTCACGGCAGATGGAGTCGCCGAGCGGACTGTGGCGACATCTGCGCAGATCGACATCATGCGTGCCGAGCTAATGCTCAACGCATCGACAGTCGACACGACCATCTCTCGTTTCGCTCCAGACCTGGCGGCGGAGGCGAGTTATTCGAGAATAAGTCCGGCCGATATTAATTTTGGTGGAGATGGCGCGCAGGTTGTCGCACGTGAGCAGGGGCCCATCTCTGTGGATGGCGCAGGGGCAATCGTGGACGCGGGGGGAAATCAGATTTTCGCCGCGGCGATGCCGTCGATCGAGGTGCCGCTCAACAACTTCAGCCTCAAGGCGTCGCTGACCGTGCCGTTTTCGGACTATGTATTTCGTTTCTTGGCCGCCCGCCAGGGAGCCGTCGTGCGAACGAAGGCCGTCGTTCTTTTGCGCGATACTGAAAAGGTTCGAGTGGAGCTAGATGCTCGCTTAGCGTACTACGATTGGTTGCGGGCCGTGGCTCAGGTCGCCGTGCTTGAGCAGACCGTTGAGGAGATGCGAGCTCGGATCTTGGATGCAGAGGCGGGCCAACGCGCCGGCTTTGTCTCCAGCCCCGATGTTCGGCGGATGGATGGAACATTGGCGAACACCCAGGCGGGTCTCGTCCAGGTGCGAAGCTTCGAGCGGCTGGCAAGGAGTCATCTCTCTATCATCATGAATCACCCGGATTCTGATTTTCGTATCGGTGAAGACATCTTTTCTGAGATCGAGGACCGTTGGTCTGACAAGAGCCCCGAGGCATTGCTCGATGAGGCATTCTCCGAGAGGATCGAACTCAAGGCCTTTCATCGGAACACTCAGGCCTTGTACTATGCAGCTCGCTCGGCGCGAGTTGATTTGTATCCACGTCTCGACGGCTTTGCCGAGATGACCTACGGAAATCCGAATCAGCGGTTCTTCCCCGCCACGCAGGAGTGGAACGGAAGTTGGGTCGTGGGGGCGAGCTTGAGCTGGCGACTGTCGAGCTACTTGGCGGCTCGAAGCAACGTAAAACAGGTTGAGGGCGAGAAACGAAAGTTGGAGGCCCAGGAGTTGGCGATGCGTCAGGCAATTGAGCTGGAGCTCCAATCTGCCCTTGAAGAACGGACGCGGGCCGTCGAGACCTTGACTCTCAGCGCACGAGCCCTGTCCGCCGCGGAGAGCGTCTATGGGCAGCAGGTCTCTTTGTACCAAGGCGGGTCGGTAACAACGACCGACGTGCTCGCGGCCAACAATGAGCGGCTGAACGCCACGCTGCGCGATGTGAACGCCCGAATCGATCTTCGGGTCGCGGACGCGAAATTGGCTCGGGCGACGGGACGGATGAAACCTCGATCTGTCGCAGCCGACAAAAATGACATCCCCTTCATACGGGTGCCAGGTCTTCGAAAGGCGAGCCGATGAACGCCCCTCTTCGTGACGAAAATGTCTTGCGGGCAACGATTCTCACGCACGCGGCTCGTCTGTTTGCAGAGCAAGGCTACTCCGCGACTTCAATTCGACAGGTGACCGATGCTTGCGAATGCACCAAGCCGGCGCTCTACTACTATTTTAAGAGCAAAGAAGCGCTGTTCGCAGAGTTGATCTCTATCGAAGTCGTCGCCGTGTCGAGGCTGACAGAGCGTCTCTTGGATGCTCCTGGAAATATCCGAGAACGGCTCCGTAACACGATCGATGCCTTCGTCGATCGTTTTGAACGCGATCCGCTGGGCATGCAGTTGATGCAGCGGATCGAGATGAACGTCGAAGAAGGTATGCCGACCATCGAGTGCCCGTGTGGTCAAGAAATGCACCTGGGAGCACTCGAAGAGCTTGTCCGCCAGGGAATTGCGCGCGGCGAGCTTAAGGCCGACCTCGATGTAGAGACAGCGGCGCTGCTGTTGACCGGGGCGACCCGGTTTCATTTTCAGCGGGCGATGGCCGGTCATCCGCTGTCGAGAAAAAAATTATTCACCACCGTTGAACTGATCTTAGACGGAATCGGAATCCAATGAAGACGACATTTAGCACCGTATTGACAGGCCTTTTCAGCGCGTCCATGGGCGTGTTTTTGCTCTTTGGTTGTGACGATGATGAGGGGGGAGTCGCTGGGCATACCGCCAAAACCGCGCCCATCGTCACCGCGACTCGGATCGAGGCGGCTGTCATGTCAACGTCGACGTTGGCGGCAAACTTCAGTCGACCAGGCGAAGTCGAGGCGGGTCGTGAAGCGGGGATCGCATCCGCCCTTGGTGGAAGAATCGAACGAGTCGCAGTCGAGGTCGGCGCAGCGGTGGTCAAGGGACAAGTGCTAGCGAAAGTCGACTCCCGACTTCTGTCGGCACAGGTCGTTCTTGCCAAGGTAGAAGTCGAAGACGCGCGGCGTGAATTTCGTCGATTGGAGTCGATGGGAAACAATGTAGCGAGTGTCCGTATCGACGAGGCACGTACCCGCGTGGCTCGTGTCGAGGCGCAGCTAAAAATCGCCAAAATCCAGGCGAGCAAGACGACGCTCGTAGCTCCCTTTGCCGGGACGGTCGCCGTGCGCGAGATGGAGCGCGGCGAGATCGCCGCACCAGGCATGGTGCTCGCCAAAATCGTGAGCCTCGACCCCGCACTGGTGTCTGTCTCCGTGGCCGACCGGGATGTTGGTGGTCTCTCGGCAGGGATGCGTGCTGACGTTCTGGCAGTCGGCGCCCCCAACGCGATTGAAGGTAGAATTCGAAGGATTGAGCCGACGGCAGACCTGAAGACAAGGAGTTTTGTCGTCGAAGTTGAGGTTCCGAACTCCGACAATGCCCTGCGTCCGGGAATGATCGCCAACGTTCGGTTTCATGGTGTGGTGCACGAAGATCGCATTGTTCTTCCCCAGGAGTTCTTGGTGACGAAGCTCAATTCTAACGGTGTTTTCGTGGTTGACGACGATGATATCGCACGTTGGAGACCCGTCCGATTGGGCACGATGATTCGCGAGCAAGTGATCATCGAAGAGGGGCTGAAAAGCGGAGACAAGATCGTCGTGCTGGGGCATCGAGCTCTGTCCGATGGGGACCCGTTGATCGTCGCTCGTCTCGGAGAGTGTTGCGAGGACGGAAGGGTCCGTCATTCGACGACAGACGACGTCGGCGAGACCTCCGACAAGAAGGAGCAAGAGGGATGATCGAAGGGATCGTACGCCGTACCTCGACGGTGCTATTGCTCGCATTTTGTGTGCTGGTGCTTGGCACCTGTGACTATATGAAGCTCCCGCGCGAGGCCTTTCCCGAGGTTGAAATTCCCGTGGTGATGGTGACTACGCCATATCCTGGCGTTTCTCCCGAGGATATTGAGAGTTTGCTGACGACCCCGCTTGAAAATGATCTTGCCGGCGTCAAAAATCTAAAAAAGATGAGCTCTTCATCCGCCGAGGGGATCAGCTTGATCACCCTCGAGTTCGAGGCGGATGCCGACCTGCAAGAATCTTTGCAGCTCACGCGGGACCGGATCAGCACGGCCAAGTTGAGTTTGCCGCCTGATGCTGAGGAGACATCTGTAAGCGAAATTTCCTTTTCGAGTTTTCCGGTGTTGATAGTGACGCTCTCGGGTCCCGTCGACGAGGAACTTCTCAAGAGTCTTGGAGAGGATCTTCAGGACGAAATGAAGGGGGTGAAGGGCGTCTTGGATGCAAAACTCTCGGGCGGACGACAGCGGGAAATTCGCGTCCAGATCGATCCCACTCGCCTGGAGCACTATTCGCTATCGATGAATGATGTGATCAACGCAATCCGCGATGAGAACGTCAACGTCCCCGGCGGGGCTCTGCGGGTCGGTGACGCGAACTTCCTGTTGCGTGTTCCGGGGGAGTTCAGGGAACCAGCCGAGATCGAAGGCGTTGCGATCAAGCGAAAAGGGGATCGTCCTGTGTTTGTGCGTGATGTCGGCCGTGTGGTCGACGGGTTTTCGGACCGAAGCACCTACTCGCGAATGAATGGCGAGACGTCCGTATCTGTGGCGGTCTCAAAACGCACAGGAGCCAATATTTTGGTGCTCAACGAGACGATCAAGGCGATCGTTTCGGAGCGTTCGAAGTCATGGCCCAAGGGCGTCCGGTACCGGACCCTGGGAGATCAGTCCCAGATCATTCGTGACATGGTGGGCGACCTTGAAAATGGGGTCATCACCGCACTGATCCTTGTTGTCGCTGTTTTGATGTTTTTCATGGGGGTTCGCAACAGCTTGTTTGTGGCGGTAGCGATTCCCCTGTCTTTCATGATGAGCATGATCGTCCTGGATTTCTTGGGGATGACGCTCAACATGATCGTCCTGTTTAGCCTCATTTTAGCGCTAGGCATGCTCGTCGACAACGCGATTGTGATTGTTGAGAATGTCTATCGGCACAGCGAGGAGGGGAAATCTGCTTATCGAGCGGCGATCGATGGGACGAAGGAGGTGGCTGGAGCCGTCGGAGCGTCGACCGCGACGACCGTGGCTGCCTTTGTGCCGTTGTTGGCCTGGAGTGGGATGATGGGTCAGTTCATGGGCTACATGCCGAAGACCGTCGTCATCGTACTGATCGCGTCTTTGGTGGTAGCGATCGGCTTGCTTCCAGTCGTGGCAGCAAAGCTGATGAAGCCCGGAAAGGGAAAACGTGCGGGCTCTGAATCCGAAGAACAACTGGATGCCGAGGGCTTGCCGATCGAAACCAACATGATCATGCGGGGCTATCAGTCGCTGCTGCGGTTCTCGATTCGGTACCGCTACGTCTCTGCGATCATTATGTTGGTCATCTTGATCGGGAGTTTCGCTATCTATGGGAAATACAATCATGGGACTGAGTTTTTCTCAGAAACTGAGCCCAACCGAGCGACGATCACCATAAAGTCACCGGACGGCACAGACATCGAGGCCACCGATGCAATCACCCGAAAGGTCGAGCGGGTCTTGGCGGGGCTAGAGAATGTCGACGTGTACGTCGCCGAGGTCGGGGTGTCTGGGGACCCGATGGATCCGGGAAGCATCTCGCAGTCGTCTGGAAACAGCGCGCGCATCACTGTAGATTTTCTGCCGGGGATCGGCGCGGCGAAGGCCGACGATAAGCTGCGGGTTGAGTCGACATTCGACACGATCGCTCACATTCGGGCGGGAGTTGATTTGATCCCAGGGGCTGAGATTACAGTTCAAAAAGAGAATATGGGGCCTCCGGTTGGTTCGCCGATAGCGGTTGAGGTTTCCGGGGATGATTTTCATGCGGTGGGAAAATATGCCGCTGAAATCCGACGGGAACTGGGCGGTATCGAAGGCACAGCGAAGTTGACCGACGACTACCGAGTGGGTCGACCCGAGCTTCGCCTCAACATCGATAGGGGGGCGGCAAAACGAGTAGGTGCAAGCACCCAATCCGTGGGAAATGCGGTGCGTACTGCTATCGCTGGGACAAAAGCGAGTACGTTGCGCGACGGCGAAGATGAATTCGACATCATGGTCGAGCTGGACCCTCGTTACAGCTCGGACATGCAGTCGATATTGGCCATGCGTATTCCAGGGCGTGACGACATGAGTCCGGATACCTTTCCCATTCCACTTTCGGCAGTGGCATCCTATGAAATCGCGGGAGGGAGCGGATCAATTCGCCACGTGGATCAAGATCTTGTGGTCACGATCAGTGGCGAAATTGCGGAAGGGAACAATCAAAATTCGGTGCAGGCGGCTGTGGAGGTCTGGATTGGTGAACAGAAGCATCCTCCGGGCTTTGCCGTCCGGCTGGGAGGCGCCACGGATGAGCAGGCGGAGACGGCGGAGTTCCTTATGGGGGCATTTGCGCAAGCGATTATTCTTATCGCGCTGGTCTTGGTGACGCAGTTTAACCGTATCGACCTTCCGTTGATCATCATCGCCTCGGTCGTGCTCTCGCTCGTGGGCGTACTGTGGGGGCTTCTCCTCACCGGGACGCCGTTCGGTATCATGATGACTGGTTTGGGGGTGATTTCTCTCGCAGGCGTCGTGGTGAACAACGCGATCGTACTCTTGGACTATGTGGAACTGTTGCGAAAGCGGGGGCATAGCGCCTACGTAGCGCTTGTGAGAGCTGGTTCGGCGAGGTTTCGCCCGGTGTTTTTGACCGCGGCGACGACGATTTTGGGTCTGGTGCCCATGGCGCTTGGTGTCACCGTTGAGTTCAGCAAGTTTCGCATTGTTCAAGGCAGCCAGAGCTCCCAGTGGTGGGGAGCGATGGCGGTCGCAGTGATCTTTGGACTGGCTTTTGCGACGGTTCTCACTCTGGTCATGGTGCCGACGATGTACTCGATTCTCGAGGATATTCGCCGGGCCCTCGGACTGGATAGGAGCGAGTCGAAGTCGAAGACTGATGATGTCACCACCGCGGGGGCCCCTCGTTGATTCACCTCGATTTTGAGTGAGTGTTGGAGCCGCCAGTGGCGATGGAGTATCGTTCGGTGACCGACATGCTCGCCGTATTGTCCCCTGCCAAGAATCTAGACCTGTCGCCGGGACCCTTTCGGGTCGCGGCGACAGTGCCGGTGTTAATGCAGGAGACGGTGGCGTTAATGCAGGTGAGTCGACGCCTAAGTCAGACGAAAATTCGGACGTTGATGAAGCTCAGTCCCGATCTGGCCAAGCTGAACTACGACCGTTTTCGTAGCTTTCAGCTTCCCTTCTCGGTGGAGAACGCGACGCCCGCGGCATTCGCGTTTAACGGCGATGTGTATCGAGGTCTTTCGGCTCGCACGCTTGATCTTGCGGACCTCGACTGGGCCCAAGATCACGTCAGGATTCTCTCTGGGCTCTACGGTGTGCTCCGTCCCTTGGATCTAATGCAGGCCTATCGCCTGGAGATGGGGACCAAGCTAGCGACTCGGCGAGGGACGAACCTCTATCAGTTCTGGGGAGACCGGGTGCGTACAGCGACCGAGACCTTGCTCGCGGGCCACGACGATCCCACACTGGTGAACTTAGCGAGCGCTGAATATTTCAAGGTACTTCAAGAGAAGCATATGCTTCGTTCGCCCGTGACCTGTGTGTTTGAAGATTGGAAGACGCGGCCAGATGAGGGCAAGGTCATCAGCTTCATGGCCAAGGTCGCTCGCGGGATGATGGCTCGTTACATCGCAACCCAAAGAGTCGATCGCGCCGAGGGGCTCAAGGATTTTAAAGAATCCCGATATCGTTTCGATCAGCAGCGCTCGACGGAGCATCGTTGGGTTTTTGTGAGGAAATTTGTACCGGTTGGAGAGTTGCTCCGCGATGGGGAGAGAGGAATCTGAAGACGTGTGGAATGCACTGAAGATGTCCGGGCTTGTTGGGGTCGCGGTGATTGTCTCGAGCGTGCATCTTGGCTGTGCCGTGGACGATGTTGCCAAGCGTTGCCCCGAAGGAAAGATCTGGGAAGCTGGGGAATGTGTGGACTATGTTGTGGATGCGCCGGTGATCGGCGCAGGAGTGTGGAGGCCCTCACCAGGAACGAGTTGGCAGTGGCAGTTGTCGGGGGCGGTCGATACCAGCCTCGCAGTCGAGATGTACGACGTGGATCTTTTCGATGTTGAGGATGTCGTGCTGGAATCGTTGCGCCAAGACGGTCGAATCGTGGTTTGTTACTTCTCTGCGGGAAGTTGGGAGGCATGGCGAGACGACGCCAATCGTTTTCCGCGATCTACCTTCGGCGAAGTTTTGGAAGGTTGGGAAGACGAGCGCTGGATCGATATTCGGGACGAGACCGTTCGAACGATCATGCTGTCGAGATTGGACCTCGCGGTGGATCGCGGTTGCGACGGAGTTGAGCCGGACAATGTCGATGGTTACGCAAACCGGAATGGTCTAGGACTAAATCCAACCGAGCAGCTCGACTACAATCGTTTTATCGCCAACGCGGCCCATGAACGCGGGCTCTCTGTGGGTTTGAAAAACGATTTGGATCAGGTTGATGCGTTGCTCCCGTGGTTTGATTGGGCCCTCAACGAGGAATGCGTGGCCTATGGCGAGTGTTCGGCACTCTCGAGCTTCTTACAGGCAGAAAAGGCCGTCTTTCACGTCGAGTATGTTGACGATTGGGAAGATTCAGAAGAACTCGCCGAACGGGTTTGTGGTGCGACAAATTTGCTTGATACCTTGGTGAAAACCTGGGAACTCGGACCCGAATATCGGCCTTGCTGATCGCGGGGTAGAGGTCGAGGCGCGAAGTCATGGTTCCAAAATAGTTTGTATCCAGCCGGCGTTATCGTCTACAACCCCGGGCGCGATGAAGCCCTGCTACTCTGTCAAGCGCAGCTCGATTCACGGTCGAGGACTCTTCGCTGCCCGTCGAATTTGTTCTCACGCGCAGATCGGAATCTACGAGGGACCCGCGACGACCCGTGATGGTCGCTACGTGCTTTGGTATCCCGACGAAGAGGGGCGAGAGTGTGCGATCCGAGGAACAAATTCCCTACGTTTTGTGAACCACTCGTTGGCACCGAATGCCGAGTTTCAAGGGGCCGAACTGTTTGCGATTGGGACGATCGAACCAGGCGCGGAGATTACGATTCACTACGGAGACGACTGGGAATAGCCTACGGCGGTTGGCGGTGCTCTTCTGAGAGTTTTGCCGGAATTGGGGTGGTGGACCATCGTCATGGTCGTATTCATGCTAGGGCGGGAAACCGAAGCTCATTTTTACGAGTGTGTACTCGGGAGACACCTTGCCATCCTTTTGGCGGATGAGTAGGGCGGGCTCCGTGTAGGAAATATCACGCATCGTCTCTGGAATATCGGTCGCGCGAATCATGAGAAAGAGTCCGAGCAGAGGTTCTTCTCCGGCTCTCAGTATGATGGGGCGGTGGCGGAGAATTGTGAGCCCTGCAGCGGAAGCCGCGTCCCGGACTCGCTGATGTTGGGGATCCGGACGGATCGGAAATACGCAGGCAAAGACTCCACCGGGGGCGAGATGCGCGACCGCAGTCTTGCAATAGTCGGCGATTGTCCCTCGGACTTCGAAGCGGCAGGCAACACGCTGGGGATGACTGCTCTGGACACCTGCGCTGAGTGGAAAATAGGGGGGGCTGCCGAGTATAAGATCGAACTGTTCGTCTGGCGCGAGCACATCGGGATCACGGAGGTCTCCTTGGCGGATGTCGTAGCGGTCCTCGAGCCCATTCCATGCGCGCGATTTGATAGCGAGACGAAGGCTGTCTTGCTGGGCCTCAATGGTGACAAAGTGGGCACCCGGAAGTCGCCATGCGGCGATCATGCCTACGGTCCCGATACCACTTCCGAGGTCGAGCACGCGTCGCGCAGAGGGACAGCCACATGTCCCGTACCACGCAGTAAGGACATCGTCGGTCGAGAACCTGTGCCCCTCGGTCAACTGGAAAATTCGAAAATAGCCGCTGATAGCATCGAGGCTCTCTCCGGGCTGAATCTGGGGGCCATCTCCTCGGGCGCCAGGAGGAATCGGTCCCGGTTTTGCCCAGTGTTTGAAGTGTGTAGCGAGAGGTGAGGGCTTTTTGCGAATTGCCACGTGGGTCGACAGTATCGAAGGGACGGCCGCGGAGGGGCCGTCATGGGCGGCGGAAGCGTAGTTGTCCGCTAACGACACCCGATGGTGGCGGGGAATGCATCCGAGTGCTGGCATGCCGCCTGTCTTCACGTGTACCAAGTTGGGGCCGCACGAAAGCGCTCCTTGATCACCGGCGGTCTCGAAGCAAAAATTGTCCAACGCGCTGATCGCAAAGGCAAGTTTCGATCCACGCCGATGTCAGGTCCACATGGCCAAGAGAAGTCAAATGCCGAGAATGTTTCATGGGGGAGATGCGACTGCAGCGGTGAGGGAGGACGCCCCATCGGGGGAGGCTGAGGCCTTGTTTGAAGTGGAGAATGGGGATTTTCACATCGACGAAATCGGCCGAACTGAGGGTCGGAAGGTCGCCTCCGGAGTCCTCGCGGCCGTGGACTTGGCGGAGCGGTTGTATCGAGAGCAGAAAGATACTCAAGCGTCGGAGCTGCTTGATGGTATTCTTGCAGAGAATCAGACTCTGGCGTTTGCAGCATTATTGCGGTCTAGGGCCCATGTAGAGGCCCTAGAGTTTCGCAAGGCATTTGACGTCTTGACCGCCGCCTTCGATGCCGCTCCGGAAGATCCGGAGCTTGGTGCTGAGCTGGTCTGGCTTGGCCTGATGTTTGCGAAAACGGGCAACCGACTCGCAATCGAACTCATGGAGCGCGTGGTCGAGTTCTTGGGCGCCGACGAGGAGTACCTTCGAGCGGCGCATTCGGTGCTCGTTGAATTCGAAAACGACAAAGGGATTGAGGCGAGCGCTCGCCTGCTGCTGAGAGTCACGAATCGTAGGATCGGGGAGATCACGATGTCACTCGCACAGTCCTTGTGGAGACAGGAGCGTCGACGAGACGCGACCCAGGTGCTGGCGAGCGCAATGGTGACGGCCTCCCATGACGCGAAAATGTTCATCTGGAAAACAACTCGCCAATACTGCGAGGAGAAAAAATTGCGGTACGAGGTGTTTGAAACCCCAAATGTCGCCCCCGCGTATCTGCCGAGGGTGTGTGGGGAGAGCTATGTCGATCGAAAACTCGATGTGTACCACCCGCCCTGGTACCTGGCGGTTCTTTCCAATGTCACAGTTCTCGGGGGGGTGAGTTCGGTGCTCACGGACGATGGTCATGCGCTGAACGACAGTATCGCTCATCCGCGTTCTCGGCGGTTCCGATATCGATCGAGCACATTCTTTTTCACCGACGCGGTGGGCGCGTGCATCGCCATTCAAAGCTCAGACCCCCATCGCGTGCCCCGAGGCATCATGATGAGCGGTGGCGCGAGTGGAAATTACTCCCATTGGCTTGTTGAGTTTCTTCCACGCATGCACGTTCTTAATCGTTATCCTGAGTTCGATGATTTCCCGTTTCTCATCGATGAGGCCAGTGCTGAGGACCCTCACTTTATTGGACTTCTAGACAGATTGGACGAGCGTCATCGACCACGAATTGTCCTGAAATCGTTCGAGAGTTATCGCGTAGAAGAGCTCATCTGCCCGTCTCGATTAAGCGCATTTCCAATTCATATACAGCCGGGACTGGCGATATCCTCTTGGGATGTGACGTTGCCGAAGGCCATTGTGACGACTTTGAGAGGTGCACTGGTGGCGCCGCGCAAGGTCGGGAGAAGAAAAATCTACCTTGTGAGAGGGGCCTCCGCTCGAAACGTGACCAACGAGGACGAGGTGATCGAGATACTCCGTAGTTTTGACTTTGAGTTTATTCGGCCCGAGACGCTCACCCTCGACGAGAAACTAGAGGTCTTCGGGGATGCGGGGATCATCTTTGGCTCGGGGTCGGGTCTGACAAATATTGTTTTTTCACCTCCGCAGACCAGTGCCCTCGCTCATGTTTCGTCGGAATGGCGGCCGTTCACGTTTTTTCCTACTCTTGTGGAGCACATCGGGGGATATCACGAGACGATTGTCGGGGAAGACGTCGAGATAGGACTGCACGTCGACTATCGAATCGATCCTGGGCAACTCCGGCGCATGCTAGCGAAACATGTCGACCGACTGGCGCTTCGCCTCGCTTCGTTGGACCAGGTCGGGCCGCAAGAGTCGAAAAAACTACTTGCCGGGGCCCGCGGCGCCATCCAAGCTCCGATGTCTGCGGCGAAGTTCAACCACGAGGTGTGAGCCGAGGGTACGGAGCAATGGTCGATCTCGCGCCATCCACTCGAGCTTGTGCAGAAGTGGGCCGATGAATGGGATGGAGAGAGGGGCACCATAGGGCGTGAAGATCCCGAGGCCGTGAACACGGACAAATTCGAGAGTTTCGGGGACGTAGTCCATGAATCGGCTCAGACTGTCCCAACGGGTGAGACCGAACCTGTCGCCAACGATCATTCTGCGCCTTGAAACCACAGTGATCGGATTGCGAATGCCCTCTGCGACTCCGCGCAAGCTGCGAGGATTGGCGATCTCGATCAAGACCGTACCTGCGTTGGCCGTGATTCGCGCAGCTTCGGAGAGCAACTCTGTAGCGAGGCGCTCGGACGACTCCGTATCGGTCCCAAGGTGCGGGAAAGTGCGCAGGCAGTACACCACGTCGAAGGAACCGACACCGTACTCGGGCAGTGAAATTGAGCCTTCTGCGGCGTCGAGCGCTCCCTTTTCGACGATCGAGAGATGCTCGCCGCTTCGGTCCTTTACCCACTGCGCGACCTCTGGGCTCCCGTAGCCCAGGTCGAGGACTCGTAGGCCAGCGACGTGCCGCAGCACGATCTCCCCTGCGAGTCCGTCGAGCAGTCTTGCCCAGGGGCTGCCGCTTTCGAGGGTCCGAAATGAGGCGCTCATCAAAAGCGTCCGACCGTCCATACTGCGTGAGAGCGCCGCCGAGTTGAAAGGCTTGGCCACCTGCGTAGTTCCCTCGTCCGCCACTGCGTTCGAGTCGCAGGTGTCCGGGGTGGGGCCATCGGGATCTCCCGATAGGGGATGCTGCGTTGACCGGATCACGGCCCCATGTTACGCCTTTCCCGGAAACGCCCAAGTGCGGGGAGATTTCTTCAGATGCCCACGAAGATCTTAGCCATCGACGATAGCAAGACAATGCGCCTGGCCATTAAGATTACCTTTGCGGCCGAGGACGCCGAGGTGATCGCAGTCAGTCGAGGCTCAGAAGCGGTGGCTCGAGCGAAAAAAATGGGAGCGGACGTCGTTCTTGTTGATCATGCGCTGGCCGCCGGAGAGCCGTCGGGCGTGGAAGTGATTCGCGCGCTTAAAACTGATTCTGCGACTAGCCATACTCCCGTGATTCTTTTGGTTTCGAATCAAGGGGGGCTTTCGGAGGATGAAATTTCAGCCTGCGGAGCTGATGGTTCAATAGCGAAGCCCTTTGATTCGCAAGAGCTGATCGAGAGCGTCGCAGCCGTTATTGCGAAGGGCGAGGTCGCAAGGCCCTCGGCGGCTCGTCCCGCGCCGAGTCCAATGTCGGCCCCAATGTCCGCTGCAGCCGCGACACCTGCACCTGCACCTGCACCTGCACCTGCACCTGCACCTGCACCTGCAGTCGCAGCGAAACCGGTTGTTCAGGTTCCGGTTGAGGCCGTGTCCATGACGCCCCCGACTCGCCCTGTATCGAAGATTGCATCGGTCGCGGTAAAGACGGCGGCGCCTTCCAGAGGCGGCGCGCCCGCGCCCGCGCCCGCGCCCGCGCCCGCGCCCGCGGTTCCTTCGGCAAAGGTGATGGTTCCGACATCGGATAGTCCTCCTTCGTCGATTCCAATTGCGATACCGATTCCCTTCACCAGTGCGGCGGCACCGACACCCGGTGTGCTTCGACGTCTTGAGGCTGCTCGAGGAGGGGCCGCTGCGGGGTTGGACCCAAAAGCAGTCGAGGCGCTACTGGCGCTAAGCCGCGAAGTGGTTGAGCAGGTCGTTTGGGAAGTTGTCCCCGAATTGGCTGAAGCGATCATCAAAGAAAAGTCTCAACAGGTTTGAGCCCCCGATTTGTGCGCCGTGCTCCAGGCCGGTGCGCCTGGAGTTGTCATGTCGAGTCCCGAACTCAGCAAGGTCTACGAGTCTAAAGAAGTTGAAACACGCCTCTACACGGATTGGCGCGAACGAGGCTATTTCACCCCTGAACTTGGCTCCGAGAAGCCGAGCTACACGATAGTGCTTCCGCCGCCCAATGTGACCGGCCGGCTGCATATGGGTCATGCGCTAACTGCGACGATCGAAGACACGATGATTCGCTGGCACAAGATGCGTGGCTTTAACACGTTGTGGCTGCCAGGCACCGATCACGCGGGAATTGCCACCCAGATGATGGTCGAGCGGGAGCTGGCAAAAGAGGGGACGAAACGGACAGCACTGGGTCGTGAAGGCTTTCTCAAGCGCGTGTGGGCGTGGAAAGAGGAGCATGGCGGTACCATCGACAAGCAGCACGAGGCCTTAGGGGCGGCGCTTGATTGGAGTCGCTACCGCTTCACGATGGACGAACGTTCTTCGACGGCCGTACGGGAGGCCTTTTGTCGATTGCACGAAAAAGGCCTCGTGTACCAGGCCTACCGGCTTATCAACTGGGATTCGATTAGTCAGACAGCGATCAGTGACCTCGAGGTGGAGCATCGAGACCACAAAGGGAAGCTCTGGCATATCGAATACACGGTCGAGGGCGGCGATGAGCGGATCACGGTGGCAACGACGAGGCCCGAGACGATGCTCGGCGACTCGGGCGTGGCGGTGCACCCGGACGACACTCGTTACAAACACTTGATCGGTAAGTCCGTGATCTTACCCTTAAGCGGGAGGCGGGTCCCAATCGTTGCCGATGCGATTCTCGTGAACATGGAGTTCGGCACCGGAGCGGTGAAGATCACGCCAGCCCACGACTTCAACGACTTTGAGGTCGGTAAACGCCACGATTTGGCGGTGATCCAGGTGGTCGGGACCGACGGAAAAATCTGTGATCCTGCGCCGAAGGCATTTGTCGGACTTACGGTAAAAGACGCTCGCAAGGCGGTCTTGGCGGCGTTGGAACAGGCCGGAGTCTTGGGTGCGGTGGAGGATCATGCCATGAAAATTGGCTACTCCCAGCGAAGCAACGCTGTCGTCGAGCCTTTGCCGATGACCCAGTGGTTTGTGCGGGTCGAGCCGTTGGCGAAGCCCGCGCTCGAAGCCGTGAGGTCGGGGAAGACGAAGATTCTCCCAGAGCATCGGACTGCCGATTACTACCGATGGATGGAGAATCTCCATGATTGGTGCATTTCGAGGCAGCTTTGGTGGGGACATCGAATCCCTGCCTGGCACTGCAATCGGTGCCCAGAGATTACGGTCGCGCGCGAAGATCCAAGCCAGTGTGAGCACTGTGGGTCCAAGGATATCCATCAAGATGAGGACGTGCTGGACACCTGGTTTTCCAGCGGGCTCTGGCCGCTCACGACGTTAGGCTGGCCGGCCAAGAGCGAAGAGTTTGGGCAGTTCTATCCAACATCTCTACTCGAAACAGGCTGGGACATCCTATTCTTCTGGGTCGCCCGAATGATGATGTTCGGCATCGAATTTGGTGGGAAAGCGCCCTTCGAGAAAATTTTTCTACACAGTATGGTGCTCGGAGAAGACGGCTCAAAAATGAGCAAGTCGAAGGGAAACGTTGTCGATCCGGTGGATCTCATCGACGACTATGGAGCGGACGCCCTGCGTTTTTACATGGCGACGATGGCGGGTCAAGACAACGGAATTGTCTTTAGTCGCAAACGCGTCGAGGGCTATCGTAATTTTTGCACGAAACTGTGGAACGTCGCTCGATTTTCAAAGATGAATTTCGAGGATATCGAGCTCGACCGCTACCGTGTCGAGGTTCTCGAAGGGGACGGTCTGAAGGATTTGTCGGTGGCCGACCGCTGGATTCTTTCTCGTGTGGTTGCGGTCGCGGTTTCCGTTGATGGACACCTGCACGATTTTCGGCTCGATTTGGCCGCACACGCGACCTACCAGTTTGTTTGGCATGAGTTGTGTGACTGGTATCTCGAACTTGTAAAACCGGACCTTCGTGCGCCCCGTGAGAGTGACCCGCCCGAAACTACGGAGGCCCTACGTCGGCGCCGACTGAGTCAAGGGACCTTGGCGACTGTGTTCGACGTGGTCCTCAGGCTCTTGCACCCGACCTGTCCATTTATAACGGACGAAATCTGGCGAAAGATGCCACGCCCCGCCGGCGCCCCGGCGGCGTTGATGGTTGCGGAGTTCCCTGAAGTTGTCGAACGTGATGTCGAAACCGGGGAGATCACAGTGATGGGCGGACCGGTTCGCGATGTTCGGCGACTTCTTTATTCTAAGGAGTCCGTGCAGGCCCGCGATGATATTGGCCGGCTAATCGAGATCGTTTCAGTCTCAAGAATGCTGAAAGCGGAGGCGCGAGTTTCGCCTGCGAGTCCTGTGGATGTTCTTGTTCGTGCTTCGGATCAGACGACGTTGGCTTCCCTTGAGCGAATCGCCAAGGCTACCGCTGAGGTGGGACGCATGAAGTCCCTGACTATTCTCAGCGCGGGGAAGGAACTCCCTCGTCAATCGGTGACAGCGGTTGTCGCCGGAGTTGAGGTCGCGCTGCCGCTTGCTGGACTGATCGATCTTGGAGAAGAAAAAAAACGCCTGGTCAAAGAGATCGCCAAGAAGGAGAAAGAACTTGTAGGTTTGAAGCGAAAGCTTGCCAATGAGGGCTTTCGAACAAAGGCGCCGGCCGACGTAGTGGCGAAGGAAGAAGTGCGTGTCGTCGGGGCGGAGCAGGCCCTGAAGAAGCAGAGAAATTTACTTGATCGCCTTGCCGAGGGCGACTGATGTCACAAAGTCGACCTTCAGCCAGTACCGATCGGATTGTAGCAAGTGCTGATGTAGGGGTCGTAGTAGCGTACGTAGAGCAACGGAATCCGTGGATCGGCACCGCGTTGGAAAAAATTTGTTGAGAGCAACAATCGTTGGGCGACCTTGTGCGGGACACGGTGATTTCGCCACTCGAAGCTTCCGTTTGCCTGAGCGTGGTCGTGAATGAAGGCGAGCAGTGTCTCGTCAGCGATCTCGAGCGGGGAAAGCCTGGCGGCCAGACCATTCATGAAAGATCGGGTATCGTCGGCGATGGTCGGGGGCTGGACTTCTTGTGAAGGTGTCGCTGGGGAGTCTTGGCGGCGTCGTGCCCGACCCGCGAGCACACTTCCACCGATCGCAGTGGCTGCGATGGCACCCTGAAGAAGAACTCGGCGCTTAACTGGCATCAGCGTCAAAGACTGGCGGCCGCATGCAGAGATAGCGCGGCGATCGTAAGGGTTGAGTTGGCGGGTCCAGAGACTGGAAAGGTACTGCCACCTAGCACCAACAGATTGCGGAGACGGTGATGCCGAAGTGTCGCATCGACGACTGAGTCTTCGACATGCAGTCCCATTGGCGTCGTTCCGAGTGCGTGCCCTTCGCTGGATCGAAAAGTCTTCGCTACCTTGATTTTTTCGATGGGAAGGGCCGAGAGCACCCGCTCAAGATCTGATTTCGCTCGTTCTTGAGTACGGGTCAGATACGCAGAGCGTTTCCCTGACACGACCTTGGGCGAATTGACGTCGTCGGGGTCGATTGTGACTCGATTTTCGGACTGCGGCAGGTCTTCGATAATCATCTGCAAACGAAGGAGCTGCCGCCATTTTCCAGCTTCAAGCCGAAGTCTTGGCGGTGAGTTCCAAGTCTCTAAGAGGGCGGCCGCACGTTTTTTTCGGTGGGGGCCCGGGTACAGCATATAGCCGTGGCCTGTGGTGCTTGTTGAGCTGCCGTAGTTATCGACCCCATCGAGATAGACCAGAACTTTCAGCGATGCTGGTTCGTAGAGCCCTCGACCCACCACGTCGTCATCGAGGTTCGAACGGAGTAAAATGTGGGGGTTGAAGATCGCATTTGCGGCGAGCGCGACTAGCTCTGCCCGGGCGAAAGCGGGCTGTGAAGATTCCGGGAGGCCGCTTGCGAGTCCATAGTGGACGCCTGTGACTGATCCGGCCGCGGTCTCTAGCGATTGGACCGTCGCGCCAAGTTGAAGTTCGACACGTGGATCGAGCAACTGCGGCCGCATCTCGTTGAGAACGCTGAACTTGGAATCTGTGGGGCAAAGAGTGCAGACCCCGCTGGCGCAACAGGCAACTCGGTGGGGGGTCGTGTGGTGAGGGCGCGCACAGGGCAGGTGAAAGAAGGCATCGGGGTGTGCAGCAGCGAGGATACTCTCAGGTTCTGTGAACGGGTGGGCTGTCTGGGGGTATGGTTGGCTGCGTGGTGCGGGGCTTCGTTCACTGTCACCCGCGACCTTCATGATCGTTTCGGCTTCACAGTAGTGAGGCTCTAGCTGAGCGTAGCTCAGCGGCCAATCCCGTCCGACTCCGTAGCTGCTTCGTAGGTGAAAGTCCTCTGGAAGCATGCGTGGAGCGGCGCCGCGCCAGATATTCGAGCCACCGCCGAGGCCGATCGCCATCCGCCATTTCTTTTTTCCTGAAAAGTTCACATGGCGCGCAGACTGCCGTGCGTAGCCACCTGGACCTTGTGCCAGTTGCCAGGCGTGGTCTCGATCGAGACCCTTTTCGAGGACGAGTATGCGAGCATTTTCAGAGGCACGCTTAAGATATCCGTGCAGGAAAAAGAGAGCGGCAGGGCCCGTGCCCACCAAAATCAGGTCATAAACCTGCGTCATGACCCCACTCAGAGATCAAACAGGTCTTCGCTGAAGTCTTCGATCTCGCCATTTTTCGCCTCGCTGAGATCAAGAGTGGTACGGCGCAAGCGGTCCGTGAGGTCTCCAACAAAAGCCCACAGCAGCTTAACCGCGAGTGGGGCCTCTTTTCGCAGAATTTCGTAGAAGTCCGTGCGGCTGATTGTCAGAAGCTTTCCCGGTTCAAGGGCGACTGCGGTGGCGGATCTCGGTGTGGAATCGATGAGGGCCATTTCCCCGAAGTGGGCACCGGCCGTTAGGACCGCAACCTCGAGGTCGCCTGTTCGAAGACTCACGGACCCACGTAAAATTACAAACAAGTCCTCACCGGGGTCGCCTTTGTTGCAGATGACGAAGTCTTTCTCGACCGGCAAGACCCTAGTTACGTTCATGATTCGGACAAGCTGTTGGTAGCTGAGCTGCTTAAACAGCCGCAGGCGCTTGAGCGTGTCGAGAGTGAGATTGATCTCCGCAGCGCGGTCGTTGTCGTCGGGGCTGGCTGGCACCTGCAGCACCAATGCAGTGATGTTGTCCTTGCCTCCGCGCGTGTTTGCCATGTCGATCAGACGACCGGGAACCTCGCTGATGTCCGGTAGCGCGATGGTCCGCATGATGTCCTGGTCATCCAGGTACTCGTAGAGCCCGTCTGAGCACAGTAAAAAATTGTCGCCTGGGATCATGTCGAAGTCGAGCGTGTCGACCTCAACCATCTCGTTCGGACCCACGGCGCGGGTCATTGCATTTTTGAAGTTGGCGTAAGGGCTGTCGGCAAACTCGTCGGCGCGGATTTTTCCGCGGCGCACCAGTTCGTTCATAAGGCTGTGATCTTCCGTAAGCTGGTAGACCACCTCGCCGCGTAGAAGATAGATTCGGCTATCTCCGACGTAGGCGATGTAGCCACGGTCGCCGACTGTGAGCAGGCAGACGACCGTCGTACCCATGCCTCGTTTTTCCGGCTCGAAGTGGGCTTTTGCGAAGATTTTTTCGCAGGCCGTGTGCACCGCGTATTCGAGCAGCGTGCAGATTTCCATGTGCCACGAGGGATCATGTTCTCGGCGCTGATCGATGATGTCACGCTCGCTACGGATTACGTCTCGGATGGTATGGACCGCCATGGCACTGGCGACCTCGCCGGAGGCATGACCACCCATACCGTCCGCAACCACGAAGAGACGGAGCTCTTTGTCGATGAGGTAGTTGTCCTCGTTGTGTGCGCGTTTGCGCCCAACATCTGTTGCTGCCCAGTATTTGAGCTCCATACTCGATCGCTACAATAGGGCGCAGCCGCATCAAAGTCGAGCGATGCGAATCGGGAATCTTGAGATCACGATTTGCTAACTAGACCCGTGGAGGGGCCAAAACCAGTCCAGTAGACTGGGTCGCGGCAGCCCGTTTCTAGGCTGAAGCTGCTCTTCGAGGTCATTCGCACGAACGGGGCGACCATTGAGCCACGCGCCTGGCCGCATGTCGGATTGAAGCGGGTTGTGCCGTTGTGGGACCGATTCGGACTTGGCTGATGCCGCGCATGCGCCCCGATCGAGTATCTGCTCAAGCTGCGTGGCTAAAGCGGTGCTGCGGGCGAGCAGGTCCCGCGTCGGAGCTGGTGTGGAGAGGTCGCTAGCATATTCCACTTCCAGACCGGCCACCCGGGCGGCGCACAGCATTTTTCGCAGGGCGAGCGCATTGGCATCGTCGCCTGACACGACGATCTGCACCGCAAGTTTGGTGGGATATCGACCACGGAAGCGAAGCGCGGGGCGTAAAATTTCGTGCAGCCGTGGATCGTCCTCACCGGAGACACGAATCAACAAGTGGCGCCCGAGACTCATTTCTCCGAGAAGGATGCCGTCCGTAGAGGAGGTGCGAGGCGTTGTGGGTACCAACTTGAATGGGTTCTCGAAGTCGGAGACCAGAGGCTTGGGGAGGGAAGGAAGACTTTTGTGCAGGCGCTCGATCTTGGTTCGTAGATCATTGAGTCGTGAGCTTCCCCAAAAAACTCGTTGTGCACCGCTGACATGGAGAAGTTGAAGAAGGGGGGGGGGATTTCGACCCGCTACCGAAGGGTGAAGATTGTTGAATCGATGTTGTGCCGCGTGCAAATGGCGGTCGAGGCAGTGTCGTTGGGTTCCGGCGAGCAAGGCTTCAACCGCCACAGGATCGACGCCGATGTGTAGGTTGAGTTCTCGTCGAGATCGTGGGTCCAAGAGGCTCGTGGCGATCCGGCGAAGTCCGCGGCTGTTGATGATGCGGAGAGCATCTTCGGCGAGGCCTTTGTCGGCGACCGCTACGAACCACCGAGCGACTTGGCCGTACATCGCGCTGCGACGGGTCTCGCTGATGACGGGGACGAACTCAATCTGTAGCTCGCCTGGACGTTCTCCGACGATCTGTCGGGCCTCGAGCCACAGATCCAGAGCGTCAACGCTCGAAGGATCGGCGTAGACGTAGAGAATCGTTGAGGCTGGACGACCGAGCACGGGATTGCGGGGGCCAACGCAATCGGCTGCGGCAGCGGGCACATCCCGAAGGACTGTGGCGTGTCCACGACTCCGAGGGGGGGGGGGGGCCGCGCGCGCGGCCCCGCAAAGGAAGACCAAAGAGATCGCTGCTGAGGCGAGACCGGTCGGCAGCTTCATCGCGGTAAAGCGGCTGACCAGGCGATGAGGTCGAGTCTTCATTTGTCTTTAGGACACGGTCGTTGCCGCTTTGTCCGCTGCGAATGGAACCTCGTCGGGGGGGCTTTGGGATCGGGTTTGGGATCGGGTTTAAGCGCGAAGGCCGCGGCGTTGCGATTTCGACGGAGGAGAAGGAGTGCTACGACGCTAGTTGTTGCAGCAACCAGGCTTGCGGTGGCGGATACGGCTAGCATGCCTCGATTGGGGCGGATACGGCTCCGATCATTCGCTATGGAGTCGATGTTCGATCGTGCGGCCGCGGCAAAGATGAGTGCGGTTATTCCTGAGGCTGCAGACGTTGCGATGAGGCGGTGGATCGCCCGCGGTCGCATTGTGAGATCGGAGAGGTCGACCCATTTTGTCTGACCGGCGCCGACCGAGACGACCTGGGTCCAGCTTCCGTAGTCGATGGTGTGCTCACCCGGGGCAAGGGCTTGGCTAAATCGGAGGAGGGTCGGATCTTCGCCTGGGCGGCGATGTCGGGCCCCTGTCTGCGGTGAACGACCATCGATACAGACGCGAGATCGCCGTGTTACCCTGAGTTCTAGGACTCCGAGTTGAGTCTCGATCTCGGCGAGGTAATAAACGGTCGCTCTGCGCTGCTCGGGGGATATCGAGCTGCGCATGACCCTCGCGTAGTTGCTCCACGCGGCTGAGAGTCGGCCAGCCTCATGCTGAGATCGCGCGATGTTATGCAAGGTGCTGGGGTGGGGGACGAGCTCGTAGGCTCGCTCGTAGGCGCGAATCGCCTTGACATAGTCGCGTTGAAAAAAAGCTCGATCTCCCCGTCCAAAGGCATTTCGAGCGGCATCCTCGTCGTTCGACCGAGGCGATGACGTCGCGCGGCGTTTGTCGGTTTCATCGCTATCGGCACGGGCGGTAGATGCGGTTGAGGCATCGAGTGTCGGAGCTGCGCTGACTTCACCACAGAGGGCAAAGGAAAAAGTGAAGGCGACGAGAACGCGCATCAATTGCCGTATGGATTGGGGCGTAGCCCCGTTGCGGGAGCGCTACGGCGACGTCGACCGCGGTTGCGCCGATTCTGTGGGGGGGCGGACCTTGTGCGTTGTCCATCTTGGGATTCGCCCTCGTCCTGGTCTGATGATCGTTTCGCTGAAGATAGAACCGCATCATCCGGAGAGGTGGTTTCTTGCGGTGGCGCGAGTTCGTGTCTCGATCGCTTGATGGGGTTGGCGGAACTTTCGGGAAGCGACGGTGGTGCCGTCGGGGCCTTTGGGCGAAGCGCCCAACCGATTGCGGAAACAAGCACGAGCGATGCTGCGACGGCGCTCAAGAGTCGGCGCGACGATGCCCATCCGCCGCGCTTGTTCGCAAGGACTGACGCCGTTTCTGTAGCGAAGCTCGTCGGGAGTCGCGCGGGCAGCGGGTCTGTTGGCTGAAAGGCGCCAATCGATCGATGAACCTCGCGGGCAAGTCCGGCAAGGTACTTGCGGATCTCTCCGCGTTCAATGCTCTCACCGGCAAGGGCGTCCTCAATACGGTTGGCGAGAGCCTCACTCGTTGGGAACCGATCTCCGGCCTCTGGCTGAAGGCAGGTTAAAATAATCGCACGCAGCCACGCGGGCGCGCCAGCTTCGCAGAGCTTGTCCAGCAGGAGCGTGGGGTCGCACAGCCTGAGTGCCGCGAGTGTTCCGGGTGTATGGTCGTCTCCGAAGGGCAGGATTCCGGTACTCAGCTCGAAGAGCACGACACCTAGACTGAACACGTCGCTCCGCGCATCAAGTGTCTCTAGGCGGCTTTGCTCGGGACTCATGTATGGGAGGCGGCCGCACAGTACGCCAGTCTCCGTATGTCCGAGTTGGCCTCGAGCCTTGGCGAGGCCAAGATCGATCAGCACCGCGCGGCCGGTGTTGTCGAGCATCAAGTTGTGTGGCGACAGATCGCGATGGATGACATGCAGGGCGCGTCCTTCGTCATCCACGGCGCTGTGAACTGCGTGCAGACCGTGGGCGATGTCACAGACCACGAGGGCCGCATGGGCCGCCGCGAGTGGCTCGTTGCTGTGGAGTTGAAGCTGTCGCAGCGTTGGACCGTCGACCAACTCCAACACTAAAAATCGGTATCCCCGATCGGAGTCAATGTCGACTGTTGCAACGACGTTTGGGTGGTGAACTCGTGACGCGACGCGGGCCTCATCGAGAAAACGGTCCTCGAATCCCGGGATTTCGGTCAAGTGCGGATGCACGACCTTGATAGCGAACTCGCGTGCGAATCCACCGTCGCCATCGAGTCGAGCGCGGTACACCGTCGCCATCCCGCCGCTGGCGATACGACCCGTAACGGTGTACCGGCCGAGTCGAAAACTTGGTGTGTCGCCTGCCATCGATTGCCGTACAGCCGAGATTCCCTCGGCCGAGACAATAGCAGCCTTGGCTCCCAAACCGGGTAATTCATGTGGGTCTAGGGGAGTGAACTGCGGTGTTCGCTCCCATGCTGTGTGCGACCCGAAGCTGTCCCCCGCCGGTACCGATCCGCGAAGATCGCGGATCGGTACCGACAAACTGCGCGATATGGGGCTGGGGGCGGAGCTGGGCACAAGGGGCGAGACGCGCGTACTACGGCCGCGTCTGTCGGTGTTCGTCGGCCCTCTCAGCTCGTATCTTCTCGCCGGTGAGCGACTCACAAATCCCCTCGGGCGCCCAGCGTCATCGCCGCTGGGCGCTTGTCGCGGAGCGAGACTGGAGCGACTGGCGTTGGCAGCTTCGCAACCGCATTACGCGTCTCGAAACGCTCGAAGAGCTGGTCGAGGTTACCCCCGAGGAACGAGAGGGGATCTTGCGGCGGGGATCGACGTTCCCTATGGCGATCACCCCGCACTACTTGTCGTTGATGGGGGCGGCCGATTGCCCGGTCCGTCGCCAGGCCGTGCCGCACGTGGATGAGTTGCGCAGTCTGCCATGGGATCTTGAGGATCCGCTGGCCGAAGAGGAGCACAGCCCTGTGGGCGTGCTGTCGCACCGCTATCCAGATCGCGCGCTGCTTTATGTGACCCACAACTGCCCCGTCTATTGTCGGCACTGCACGAGGCAGCGAAAAGTGGGGGACGCGCGCTCGGCGCCCCGCGAAAAAGACCTCGAGGCCGCCTACGCCTATCTCGAGCGCACTCCGCAAATACGCGACGTCTTAGTGTCGGGGGGGGACCCACTCAGTTTGTCCGATACGCGACTGTGTACGATTATGCGCAGATTACGTGAAATATCGAGCGTCGAGATTGTCCGCCTTTGCACACGAAACCCTGTGACATTACCGCAGCGGATCACACCGGCGTTGGTCGATAGCCTGCGAGAATTCCATCCGATCTTCGTAAACACTCATTTCAATCACCCGAGGGAATGCTCCGTCGAGGCGGGGATCGCTTTGGAGCGCCTCGCGGATGCGGGTTTCGCGGTGAGCAATCAGTCGGTGCTTCTTCGCGGTGTGAATGACAACGCTGAAGCGATGATCACGCTGAGTCGCTGGCTTCTCCGCCATCGCTGCCGTCCCTACTACATGTTCCAATGCGATCAGGTCGAGGGCACAACTCATTTGCGGACGCCCTTGGCCGAAGGGCTGCGTATTCTCGATAAAATGCGCGGCACACTTAGCGGTCTGGGCATTCCCCAGTTTGCAGTCGACCTTCCGGGGGGTGGAGGAAAGGTCACCCTCGTTCCAGATCGGCGGGTCGGCGGGGAGGGAGACAACCATGTATTTAGGACCCACGATGGGCGCGAGTTTACCTTCGTGGATGGCGCAAAACCCTAGGTGGTGGGCCAGCGAGAGTCGGACGAATGAATGTTTCACTTCCAACAGTTGCCCTAGTTCGCTGAAAATATTCGATTAACTACAAATATGTGTCTTGGGCGTCATCGCGCTGATGCATACTCGGGCACAATGCTCGTCCAAGACGCGCGAGGACCCACAACCGTGCCTACTCATTCTCGACGACCCGTTCTCCACGCCCTTGTTTGTCTGTCACTGTCCCTTTGGATTTCAACAGTGTCCACCCCTGCGCGCGCCACGGGCCCGGTGGGTCTTGTGATCGTCAAAGAGCACGGTGGAGGGACCGCGTCATCGGCACAAGGGCACGTGGATCGGCTGGTAAAGGTCGTAGCGAAGGAAAATGGCTGGGACCATGCGATCGGCAAATACCTGACCCGGCGCGATCGGGCCGAGGTGTGGATCGCCGAGGTGACTCCTCACTACGGAATCTTGTCTTTGGCCGCATTTTTGGCGATGCGTGGCCCCCAAGGACTAGAAATCCTCGGGCGCGCCGTCGTGAAGCGGGCGGGCGGGCATCAGTATCATCTCGTCAGCACCCGCGCGAAGAACCTCCAAGGCTGCAAAGGGAAGACGATGGTCTCCGATCACGCGGATGACCCGCGTTTCATTGACACGGTGGTGGCCAAGGGGAGTTTTATGCTCGCCGATTTCGAGTTGATCCGTTCGCGTCGGCCCATGCAAACCGTGAAAAAGGTGCTCCGAGGGGAGGCGGAATGCGCCTTGATCGATGATGCGCAATTTTCGGTATTGCATAAGATTGATGGTGGTAAGAATCTGAAATCAGTATGGAAATCTGATGTTCTTCCGTCGATGGTTGTTGTCGCTTTTCCCGCGGCTTCGGCGCGTGAGAAACAACAATTTCGATCGAAGCTAAATGCCGTCTGCACGGGCGCGGGCAAGGCGATCTGTAAAGAAGTGGGTATCGCGCAGCTGGAATCCGTGGCGTCGAAGGAATACAGAGACGTGATCCGCGCATACGGCGGTTGAACGGAAGCTCTCGTCCCGGATCCCGGATCTGCTGGCAGCAGCCGCGGTACAGCGGGCCGCGATGATGGTACTCACGGGACGTGGCGCATCGTTGTTTGGCTCTGTGTCTATTGCTCGGTGTTCATACTGGCTGCGCGGCGGCTGGGTCCGCGGTTCACCCTGGCGAGCAGGTTGGTGATGAAGATGACGCATTGTCCGCGCTCTCGTGGTTGGAGCGGCGTATCGCTTCGGGGACGGATACCGAACGTGACCGGAACTTCGCCTACGAGAGGGTCTGTGACATTGCAGACGATGCATCTGCGGGATATGCGTATGCACGAGCGGCTCTCGCGGGGCGCGCCGCAGAAGGTCGTGGTCTTTCCGCGATCGCATTGATCAAGGAGGTGCAGCGCTATGGGCGAATGAGCGTGAAGCGCGATCGCGCGTTTCGAGACGGCGCAGCCCGCAGAATGCTGGGTACCCTGTATGTGTTTGCGGGGGATCGCCTCGATGACGGTGACTCCGAGACGGGACTTGAGCTGTTGGAGGCGCTCGTCGACGAGCGGCCGGACAGCGCTATTAATCAGTTGCGACTCGGGGAGGGATATATCGCCCTTGGAGACCCCGACTCGGCGCGGGTTCCCTTGTGTCGTGCGAGAGCGCTGGCTTCACAGTTGGTGGCGTGGGAACGACGACTGCTGGCAGGCCTCGAAGAGGAGATGGGCGGTCCATCCGCCGTGTCGTGTGGAGGTGGAGAGTGAGACGTCGTGGGAGACAAAAAAGTGGGGTTCGCTCCCCCGTGGCGGCGGCCTGGGCCTGCTGTGTGTTCACCGTGTTGGTGACAGGAGCCTGCCGAGGGAGCCTCGTGAATTTGGTTGAGCATGGAAAGTACGAGGAAGCCGTGCACCGCGCGGCGGCATCACGTCGCATTCCGACCGGAAAAGCAGCTCGCGCCCACGCGAAGGCGCTGATCGAGCTGGACGGGTGGGCCCATGCTCGCTCGGTGCTCATCTGGGATTTTCGCCACGGAGGCGATGTGGACTCCCTTCGAATGCTCGCGGACCTCGAGCTGGCTCGAGGTCTCGATGGCCTCGCTGCGGCGCATTTCGCTCGACTTCTCGAGATCGATCGAAAGGTGCTCTCGGGGCGCGATGACCTTTGTGATCTCTTTCGCCGTCGAGCAAAAAAGCTTGCTGCACATGATGAGGCGCTCGCGGCCTTGCGAGACCTGGAGCGCGTTGCAGCAATCTGCGATGCCGATGTTGATTCCCGGCTGCGCGAAACTCTTAGCGCGCGGGGCCTCTTCGAAGCCAAGGCGCGACATACTCTGAATCTTACGAGCCCCGGGCAACCCGGACTTGATGCAGCGCGCCAATCGCTCGATGGTCAGGGCATGTCGGAGAACGGCATAAATCCAACCGGAATCGAGGGACTTCAAAAGACGTTGAGCGCTGAATACGCGGGGCATGGTGGCCCATATCTTCTCGACAAGACCGCATTGCGCGCGATGATCGGAGATCTCGAAGCGGAGACCTTGGCCACAGCGATGTCGGGTCTGAAGGATGGCGAGCGGGCCTACGCGATGCTGCGAATCTCTACAGTCGTCGAGATACCGGCCGCGAAGTCGTCTTCCCAAACATGGATTGTATCCGCGCTTCGGGGCCTGCGCCACAGCGCGGATGGCTATCGTATTTTTGCCGCGATCGGTGATCGCACGGCAGCGGAATTGGCGATCAACTCGGCCCTCCGGCACGAAGTCGCGCTCGAAGCGGTGCAAGCATCGTCGGGCCCGTTTGAGGACGAGCCTCGGCTCCCTAACGCTGGGACCGGATCGGACCCTTGGTGGATGCGGGTCAAGATCGACGCAGAGAATATTCGTCGACTGCTCGCGCTTGCGGGTTTGTTCGATGCGAGAGATCTGCGAGAGGAGGCTCTGCGTCTGCGCCGGCATGTGTTTGCGGAGGCGAGTTCGCTCTCGTCACAAATGCAAAGTTTGGATGTCTCGGGGTGGAAGCGCGATGAAGTTCGGCGGCTGTTGCTGCTGGCTCGCCCCTGGGAGGCCGCAGCCTTGGCATTTGGCTCAGGAGTGCTGACGGACCGAGTTCGTCCGGCTGCCGCCGCCGCCTTGATATTGTATGGAGCGCCGTGCAAAGACGATTGCCAAGAGTCCGAACGGGTCGCAGGCGTCGTAATGGGCGAGGCATGGATCTCCGAAGAGCGCGCTCGGATGCTTCGTACGCTTCGGCAGCGTGGATACGAGGGGCGCCGGTCGCCCGTGTCGGCCCCAGGCTGCCCAGGCATTCGAGAGCTCTTAACCAGCGATGGCCTCGGTGGCCTGCCCGAAGCGCTGAGTCTCGCGCAGCAGAAAATCGGGGACGCGGATGTCGCACGACAGATGGTTCGTGGGGCAGAGTCGGAGATCGCTCTAGTGTGCACGGCTGCAGTGATCGCGCCCCTACTCTATGAGGGCGGGCATCAGCTTGCTTTGGCCATGCTCGACGATCGGCTTGTCCATGCTCCGAGTCTTGATGCCTCGGGTCAGCTCGAATTCCATGCGATCGTCGCCTTGGCCGCCGGCCGCGTCGATCGGGCACGCCTACGCATTATCGCTGCGGCTGCAAGATCCCCGAATCCGCTCGCGGTCTGGAAACGCGCGGCTACGGCCGGCAGGGCCTTTGATGCCCGAGAGTTTGAGCGGGAGGCCCTGCGCCAGATCTTGATGCACTCTCCGGGCCTCATCAACGATGCCGCGGGTCGGGCTCTTGTGGTGTCCCATCTTCGGGATGCCAACATCGCTCCGAATCTTCGTGAGGGGATGGAGGGGGCGCTGGGGAGCTATCGCCGAGCCGTGATCGACCACATCGCTCGGCTTCCGGAGGCCTCCCGTTGGAGTGAGCTTGAAGGGCTAATGCGCGAGGTCACTGGCAGCGTGTGGAAGGACGAGCGCGCTCGAGATCTTGTTGAAGATGCACTGTGGGGGATCCCTGGGGCGAGAGCGCATCATCAAGACGCTCTCGCAGGATGGCTAGCGATGAACTCTCAGTCGCTCGAACCGGTCTCGCTGACCGCGGAAAACGTTGCATTTGCGGGGGGGCCGGAGCTGGAGATCGTCCTCAGTCATCAAATTCGTCGCTCGGGCATGAGCGTTGCGACGGCCGCCATCGGTTTGGCGATCGGTGCAAGCGAGAGAACCCGGGCGGGGGCTTTGGCGGTGTTGCTGAAGGGGGCTGGGCGCGAGATCGATCCGAACAGCGAGGCGCGAAGGCGCGACATCTTACAGCTCTTGCTTGCTCACCCCAGTGCATTTTCTCCGGCGGACGGGAAGGGGGGTACCAACGTTGCCATGGTCCCACGGGATCTCGCGCTGCTTTACATTGTGTTCGGCTTGGACTTGGACCCAATTTGGATCGCGGGCTAGAAGGAAATCGTGATGGCGCGACCCCACGAGAGACGGAAAATTTTCGTCTGCCTCCTTTTCGCCGCTTTGGCGGTCGGCCTTTCGTTGTTTGCGGCGGGCGAGACGACCCAACAAAATGCTTTGCGCGGACTTGCAAAGCGTGGAGTTGAGCAGCTGTCGCGGGTCGCCAACCTCGAGGGTGACGCCGGCGAGCGACTCGCTGGCGAGGCTCTGCGCGTGCAAATCACCCAGGATGGAGGTCCTCGATGGGTGCGAGACGAGCTTTTGAAAGTGCTCGTAGACAACCCCTTTCTTGAACCTAGCGATGCGACCCAAAACGCTCTCCGTGTCGAAATCGTGTCCGACATGAACACGATCGTATTGCAGCTGCATCTGTATCGACGCGGCTGGGTTGTGCGTGGTGCGGAACCGTTTCGGGTCCGCGTCATGCCCTGGGTCCCGACTCTTGTGATGGCGCTGGCTGCCGTCGCTGCCCTGGTGCGTCGGCGTCCCGTGTTGGGTCTCGTGATGGCCGGTGTGCTCGGCCAAGTATTGTTGCTTTGTTTGCCGAGCGAATCTCCCTTCGTCACGCGAAGTTGGAGCGATGAGGTGGCTTCAGGACCCCTTCTCGCGTTCATGGACGGCGTGGGTCGTGGGCCCCAAGGGGCGGCGATGGGTGCAGGAATTCTTGTTTTTTGTTTGATGCTCGCAGTTTTCGATCATCACCGAAGTCGTGGAAAGGTCGGAAGCATGACGTTGCGGCAGACCGGGTGGGTGGCGATGCTTGTTGCGATCGGAGGCCTTGCGTGGGTGGACTGTAGCGCGCGGACCTCGTGGTTTGCGAGCCTCGGCGGCTGGCAAGGAAATCTCGTCCTGTTGCTGTTGCTGTGCGCGTGGATGCCTGCGATCCATGGATCTTGGGAGCGGCGGCATGGGTAGTCCCGAGGCTCGTTGTTTGGCGACGAGCCGAAGTCGGGCGGAGATCGAAAGGGGGTGTCTTGATCCGAAAGAGACCGGTACGAATCCGAGGAATCGGTGGGGGCTGTTGTCCCTATTGTCTGTGAGTCTCGTATGTGCTTGCAACGCTGTGGCTCCGGCCTCCTCGGTGACGAGGTCGGCCAAGGGTGATGCCCGGATTTCGGTCGCGGCTCGGGTCGCACCGATCGCCCGTGTGGACACCACCGATGCGTGGCTCGATCTCATTGCACAACGTCCGAGTGCGGTTTTGCTGCGCCGAGGACGGGTTGTGGTCGACCTCGGTCATCCGGCTGCGGCCAAACACGTCGAGCTTGGGCAAGAAAACATATGGTCTCTGGCCGAGGAGGTGGACGGCCGTCGCGCGGCGATTGTTCAGGGCCGAAGCGGTAGCCTAGAGATCCCGCTTGATGGTGATCTTGCACCGGCCCTGCACCCCGACGATGACAAGGGCGATCCGACCTTGGCGATGGCGATCACGCTGAAGGGACTGGTGCCCAAGCAGACGGTTAGTGTGTTGTGGGAGGAGCGAATCCTGGCGAATCTTCTGTTGTCCGAATCATGGGAGCGTCGAACATTCTCTCTGCCTACCGAGTTGTTACGGACCGGAGAAAATCATCTGCGGTTGCATTTTAGACGGACCGGGACTTTTCGAGGTCAGTCGGTCTCGGCCGCCGTCCAAACGGTCGAAGTGGGGACTCTGCAGGCGATTCGAGAGGGGGCGCCCGAAACGGTCAACTACAGACATGAGACGGGATCCAGCGGTGGGGGCCGTCTCAGTGTTCCGCGGGGAATGAGCCTCGCCTACTATATAGTCCCGCCACGTCGGGGACACCTGCACATGGATGTTTTTGGGAGCGGCGCGATCGAGGTGTTGGCGAGCACGGACGCGCAACACGATGCAGGAGAAGTCCCTGTGCGGCTGCTTGCCGAGCCGCTGCGTGAGACCGGACAAGACCTAGACGTAGACTTGTCAGGCTATGCGGGGATTCCGACGAGGATTGAGATTCGGGTCCAAGGAAGTGATCCAGGCGACGGTGCGATGCTACGAGCGCTGGATGTGATCGCTCATCGATCGATACCGATCGATCGTCGAGCGAGAGAACTGCGAAACATTTACGTGCTCGCCCTCGAAGGCGTACGTCCCGACGATTTGCTCGGGCTTCGCCGCAAGGGGCCACAGCTTGAGGTTATTCGTAAGTTCGCGGCCGAGTCCTTAGTTTTTGATCGTGCTTATGCCGTGGGGGTGGCCGCCGTCCCGAGTCACGCCGCCGTGCTTAGCTCCGTGGTGCCTCCAGGTCACCTAACCCTTCGCGGGACCTTCATCGCCCAGGCGCGGGCCTTGCTGCCCGAAGTTCTAGATCGTGCCGGCTACTACAACATCGCCATCTCGGCGAATGCGGACGTGAGTCGGGAGCGTGGTTTTACGCAGGGCGTCGATCATCATCGGTTGTTCCGCGGGGCGGGCCCGACGGGAAGCGACGCCGATAATGTGGTGACCGCGATCTTCCGCCAACTGGAGCTCCGGCCGTCTCCGCGATTTGTGTACGCCGTGTTCTCAGATGCCCAGGCGCCCTACGACCCTCCCCATCGCTACATGGAAAATACGGAGGTCCCGGATGAGGCGCCTGTGCCTCATCGGACCCACATGTGGGTCGCGCGGGTTCGGGCGAAACGAATCGAGCCCGACAAGGCACAGTTAGGCTATGTGCATCGCCTCTATCTAGGAGAGATCGAAGCCCTTGACGCCGCTGTGGGGAAGTTTCTCGTCGAGTTAGAGAACCGTGGCGAGCTCGAGGCGTCCATCGTCGTCCTTGTAGGGATCCACGGCGAGGAATTTCTCGAACATGGCGGGGCAGGACACGGCCGCACCCTCTTCGAGGAGAGTATTCGGGTGCCCTTTGCAATTCGAGCGCCCAAGCTGCTCGCCCCAGGCCGTGTCGACGAACCTGTTGATTTGCTGGACCTTGCCCCGACGCTCGCGGATCTCGTCGGGGTGGCTCCTCCCAACGAGTGGCACGGAGCCTCGCTGGTACCGATCATTGATGATCCTCAGCCGCCTCCACGCTTGCTGGTCTCCTATTTCGGGGACGGTAGCCAAGCTGGAATCATCGGTGACTATAAGCTTATTCTTGGCTCCGGCGTGGGGGTCGGCAACCAGAGATTCTACGATCTTAAGAAAGACCCTCACGAGACAAGCGATCGGCGTGATGAAGCCGGGATCGCGCTTCGAATGCTGAGGACCGCACTGCGCTGGGAGAGGTCCGAGCAACCGAATTGGAAACGTGCGCGGTGGGGCACGGGCGCAAACCTCAGCGCGGTGTTTGCCATTGACCATGGGCTATGAGGGGCTGCCTTCGGGTCTTGTTGCGGAGGCGTGCGCCGATCTTCTCCAAAAAGCCACTGAACTGTAGTTGTGGATTTAGATCCAGTTATCTTGCGGAGCCGGGTGCATGTTTGGACTCAAACACGGTCTTCAATGAAAGTATATCAAGTGAAGAAATGAGAGTACGATAGAAAATCGATGTCGTTTATGTTGGGGCTTCCAATCGCGGGTGCATCTTTTTTCGGTAGGCCTTGTTGACCTTGCCGGATCTGCGAACGCTGGTGGAGGTTGGGGGGCACGGCTTGGTTGGAACGCGTCAGCAAGAGTGAAGGTCTCCGACTCGGGTGTCCACCGTCCACGTACGGACATCTGCTTGCTTGTACATACTAAATGAATGACGATGGTTGGCACGAGTGCTGTGAACCTTGCGGTGGTCGATCCAATCTTTTGCATGCGCAGATTGTATTATGAAGATAAAGATCATCATATTTTTTGGTCTAGGGTTGTTTCTCATCTCTCGGTATGGATTTGAGGCTGAGACGGTTGCAATGTGTAGCCCCGAAAGTGACCTCGGTAAAAAAATGATCCGGGTCGATCGACAAAAAATGGAATCGTTCGTCGAGGATCGCTATCGAGCGATGCCGCCAACAAACTGGCCGAAGAGTGGTCTCTAAGTGGTCCACCCCAGAATCGAACGATGGTCGCGGCAGAGAATGCGAAGGCACCTTAGGGCTTTGTCCTCGAGCACGGATCAGAGGGATAGGCTTTCGCGCTAGCCCTGGCTGATCCTCAAATCAACGGAGATGCCTAG
>Ga0256845_1000374_pt1 | contig 42819 bp, 36 predicted proteins | sample RiftiametaG_FD_189101 | JGI IMG/M metagenome (GOLD analysis project Ga0256845, IMG submission 189101) | Tube worm associated microbial communities from hydrothermal vent at the East Pacific Rise, Pacific Ocean - Riftia | ecosystem: Host-associated > Annelida > Integument > Unclassified ...
CATCGAGGAGGGCCTCGATATCCTCGACGGCGACCTCGGTTTTGCCCATGGTCCGCCGAAGACGGCGCTCGAGCCCCGCATAGTCCTCCTGCGCACTCCGGGCCGCCCGCTTGACCTCGCGCAGGGTCTTGCTCATGTCGGCCCGGGTCCCCGGGTCGTTGAGGACCGCGCCGATCAGGCCCTGTGCACCCTCGAGCTGCCGCTTGATCACCGCCACGTGTTTGGAGACCGCCTCGAGGTCGCCCTTCGCGGCGTCGTCGGTCAGGGCGTCGGTCAACCCGGAGAGACCCAGCAGCCCACGCTCGACCTCCGCCGCGAGACGATCGATCTCGTCTTTGAGCCCGAGCACCTCTTCCATGAATGAGAGCTGGGTCTGGATCCTGTCGCCGTCCTTGAGGACATGGCCGCTCCCACTCGCGCTGATGTTGAGGCGCGTGTTCGAGAGCGGGGCGTTGAGCACGGCGTTGACGCGGCTGTCCGAACGAATGTACTGGAGCGCGTCCGAATCGATCTCCATGGCGACACGGATTCGCCGGGTGTCGACATCGTAGGCCACACACCAGTCCGTCTCGCCCCACCAGCGCACGTCTCGGTAGCGCCGCCGAAAGGCCTCGGTCATACACATGTGGCCGGGCTGACAGCTGCCCTGGTCCGGGCAATCTTTATAGTCGCTGGTTCGCCCGCTGAACTCCTCGAACTCGGCGCAGTAGCCCTTGGCTGGGTCGCCCCCGACCTCCGCTTCGACACAGAACATCCACGGCTCGCAGTCGTCGCGGGCCTCGGCCCGCCCCCAGTCCTCGGTCCTCGGGTCGCAGGGATATCGCGCGGTGATGAACTCGACGTCTGTGATCCGACCAATTTTTTTCCCGTCCAGCTGGACGTCGCTGTGTCGGCCGAGGCTGCTGACGTCGCGGAAGTCGGCGTAGAGCGTGACCTTGGGCAGGAGCACGCCCTCGGTCAAGGCGATGAGGCCCAGGGAGAACACCATCAGACCGCCAAACGAGAGTCCAAACAGGACCACGAGGGCGTTGATGCGCCGCTGCTGTCGCCGGGTCGCCATGCCTGCTCACCCACGCCGCGAGTGCGGCTCAGTCCCCGCTCGCGGGAGGGCTACCGGTGGCCTTGGCCTCGTCTTGCTCGACCACGAAACGGACCAGCTTCTTGACCACGTTGACCCGCTCGATGTTGCCGAGCAGCTTGACCAGATCGTCGTAGGCCTTTGGATCCTTGAGGAGCTTGCCGATCGTCCCCTCGCCGGCGGTGACCGAATGTCGAACCTCGGCGATCACGACCTGGAGATCGGTGATCGCATCTCGGGCACCACCGACCGCGTCCGCGGCGTTGCTGACCGCATCCGCCGCGTCTTGGCCCATCTGTGGGTCATGCAGGGCCCGTCCCAGGACCGAGCGGTTGTTCGGGTCCTCGAGGTCCTCGAGGATATCGCTGACGCTGCCGGCCGCCCGTGAGACGTTGCGCAGGGCCGGGCCGGCCTCGTGGCTCACGGTGGTCATGGTTTGGTCGAGCTGACCGGCACTGTGGCGGACCGACTGGAGCGTGCGCCCGAAGTCTTCCTTGTACTCGGCATCGCTGAACAGGGCGCCGATGAGGCCCTCCCCCTCTGCGACCTGACGCGTGATCTCGCTGGCGTTGGACAAGATGCCCTGGAGGTCGCGCTTGGTGTTCTCGTTGTTGAGGGAGGAGAACAGCCCCGAGATCCCGGCCAGGCTCGTGTCGACCTTGTCGATGATGCCGCCGATCTGGTCTTTGAAGGTGCTGAGCTCCTCCATGAGCGAGGGTGTGGACTGAACCCGCCCCCCGGACTCGATCTGGAGGTCGTTGCTGCCCACGCTGATGTTGATGAGCTGGTCACCCAGCACGCCGTTGGAGGCCACGGCCGCGCGGCTGTCCGAACGGATGTACTGGAACTTGTCGGCGTCGATGCGCATGGTGACCTCGACCCGGCGGTGCTCGGTCGTATAGGGCACACACATGCCGTCCGAGCCCTCCCAGCGGACCCGCTTGTAGCGCGAGCGGAACTTGCGGTCGACGCAGGCCTCCCCCTCGCGGCAGATGCTGTCGTCCGCGCAGCTCTCGTAGGCCAAGGGGTCGCCCTGGAACTCTTCGAATTCGGCGCAGAGGCCCTCGCCCGAGGGCATGGTCGCGCAGAACAACGAGGGGTCGCAGTCGTCGCTGCGAGTGTCGCCGAAGCGGCCCTGATCCTCGTTCAGGGGATCGCAGGCGTAGGTCGGCGAGATGAAGGTGACCTCCTCGACGTCGCCGATCTCTTTGCCGGCGAGCTGAACTTTCGAGCTCTTGGTGAGACCGGAGACGGTCCGAAAGTGGGCCCTGAGCGTGCCCTTTTGGACCATCACGCCTTCACTGATCGCTATCACCAGCAGGGAGCCCACCAACAGCGCGCTGAACCCGATCACAAACATGCCAACGACGAAGTTGGTTTTCTGCTCGTCGCGTCGCTTGCCCACTAGGAGGTCCGCCCTTCGATGAAGTCCCGAACGATCGGATCTTCGATCGCCCGGAAGGACTCGACATCGTCGACATAGGGGAACTGTTTGTCGTAGAGCATGGCCACCCGATCGGCGACGTACCAGGCTGTCGTCATATCGTGGGTGACGACGATGCTGGTGACGCCGAGTTCACGCTGGAGCTTGCGGATCATGCGAGCAATACGGTTGCAGTTGCTGGGGTCGAGGCCGGTAGTCGGCTCGTCGTAGAGGATAACCTCAGGCCGCAGGGCGATCGAGCGTGCCAGCGCGACCCGCTTGACCATACCCCCAGACAGGGCTGCCGGGATCTGATCCATGATCCCGGGGTGAGTCGAGGGGCCGAGACCGACGAGCTCGAGGCTCTCCACCGCCCGGTCTTCGATCTCTGCATCCCCCATCTGGGTGTGCTCGCGCAGGGCGTAGCCTACGTTCTCACGGATGCTCATGGAGTCGAACAGGGCCCCCCCCTGGAACACCATCGACACACGCGTGCGGAGCTCCCGGAGCTCCCGGGCGCTCATGTCGGCCACATCTCGCCCGTAGTAGAGCACCTCGCCGGCGTCGGCCTGGAGCAGGCCGACCATGAGCTTGAGACAGACGCTCTTGCCCTGGCCGCTACCACCGATGATGGTGAGGGTCTCCCCGAGCCGAACCTCGAGGTTCATGCCCTCGTAAATGATGTTGGATCCGAACGCCTTGTCGACGTTGGAGAAGGTGATCAGGGCCTCCCCTGGACTCCGATGTTCACCATGAAAGGACCCGATCGTGGTCCCCAAGGCACGACGGACACCCGAGGTCGACGGTGATTGCTGGGGACTGCCCACGGTGAGTTCGGCCATCTGTCTGCGCCCTCGCTCCCTCTAGATCGGGATAAACAGCGCTGTGAGCGCGAAATCTGCGAGCAGGACCATGACCGACACGGCGATGACCGTCTCGGTGGTCGACATGCCGACCGCCTCGGTGCCGAACTTGGTCGAGAACCCCTGGTAACACCCGACGATCCCGGCCAGGCCGCCGAACACCAGGGCTTTGGTCTGGCTCATCACGTAGTGGATGGGTTCGAGCTCGTCGATGTAGGTCGAGTAGAAATATTCGGCGGGGACGTCGAACACGACATCAGAGATCAGCATGCCTCCGACCATGGCCACGACATTGCCCCAGGCGACCAGCAGGGGCATGGCGATGGAGGCCGCGACCAGGCGCGGCCAGACCAGCTTCTTGATCGGGTCGGCGCCGAGCGCCGCGATCGCATCGATCTGCTCGGTGACCTTCATGGAGCCGAGCTCCGCGGTCATGCCGGTAGCCATCTTGGTGCCGACCGTAACCGCGAGCAGGGTCGGCACGAGCTCGCGGACCAGGGCCAGGGAGGTCACATAGCCGATCGAGTTTTTGGCGCCGAAGTCCGCGAGCGCCTCGCCGAACTGCCAGGTCAGGATCATCCCGACGAACATGGCCATCATGGTGGCGACCGGGATCGACCGAATCCCGACCTGCAGCACCTGGTAGCTGATGTCGAACAGGCCCCAGGGGCGACGCGGCCCGCGAACCACAGCCTGCCCGAACATCACGGTCATCCCACCGCACCACTCGACCAGGTCGACCACGGTCCCGCCGACTTTTCGGACCCACCGACTCCCGCCCTTCATTGTCCACGCACCGGAAACCGAAACCCCTCGATGACGGCCTCGAACTCCCCCAGGTGGGACTCGAAAGCGCGGGGCACGGTGATGTAGGTGATGTCGAACAGACAGCCGTTTTTCTTGAGCACGACGTATTCGATGGTCACGGCGGCACCATCGAGGTTGGCCTCGACGGTCGTGCGCAGGGCTTCGCGCGCGGCGATGGTCGAGTAGTACTGCTTCGACTGCATGCGGGGGCGGCCGTCGGCATCGAGCTCACCAGTGGGCTCTTGGCTGATCTTCCAGCTGGAGTAGTCGATGCGCTGGTGGTCCGTGAAATCTTCGAGGTCGCTGTCACCGTGGGACCCACACTCGCTGAAGATCTGGATGACCGCGGGATCCGAGCGGTGGTGCCAGGCGACCTGGATGTCCCTGTCGGCGATGGGCTCCCACTCGTCCCCGGGCGAGCCATAGCGGAAGGTCGCCTCGTGTTTGCCGCCCTTCCATGACGGCTCCCAGCTCTCTACGTGGAGACCGTCGCCCTTTCGAGATGCGCAGCCCGCCGCGCTCACCAGTATGAGGCTGATCCCAGCCGCTACAGCAGCCCTGGCCGCCAGCCCCGAGGGCCGACCCGCCAGCCCCGAGGGCCGACCCGCCAGCTTCGAGGGTCGACCCGCCAGCTTCGAGGGTCGACCAGGGGTTGCCGGCTCATCGGTCGGGACCGCCACGTCGCGCGAGTCTAACAGCGATGGGGCGGCGAGGCCCGTCCTGCCCGCAGTCTGCTCCGAACCGAGCCCGCAGCGCGAGGCTCGGGCTACGGGCGCCCGCCCGATGCGGGGACAGGATCGCCCGAGGTCGGGCCGTCGACGAAATTCCTGCATGGGACAACACGATGGGGGCGATGGGGGATCTGCTAAAGTGGGCCCATGCCTGACGGACGCGCCCCTCATCGCGGTCACGGACTCCTCGTCGGCCCGGAGTCGCGCGCAGATCGGCAGCCCTGCCTGGGCCAGGTCGTCTCGCTCGACGAGCACGGCCGACCCGAGGTCCGCTTCCCCGGGCTCCACGGCCCGGCACCCGTGGCGAGACTGATCGGCGCCGTCTCGCCGGCGCTGGTCCAGGCTGCCCTCGACGATGGTCGGCCGGTCTTGCTCGCGTTTTTGGAGGGCCGCGGGGATTCACCCGTGATCATGAGCTTGGCCTCGCAGGTCGATCTCGGCCCGGCTCCCCAGCCCGACCCAGCTCCAGATCCAGATCCGGAGCTGGCCCCCTCCGCCGACCTGACCCAGGTCGAAGTCGACGGCGAGGTGCAGGTCATCGAGGCCGACTCCAAGCTGGTGCTGCGCTGTGGGAAGGCGAGCATCGAACTCCACGCCGACGGCAAAATCGAGATCCTGGGCCGAGACATCACGACCTGGGCACGTCGTCGGCAGCGCATCCGCGGCGGCTCTGTGGCCATCAACTGAGCCGCTTCCGAGACGGTTTCTACTCCGGTCCAGCGTAGGTCCACCCGCCACCGGGCGAACCCAGCCACAGGCCGCCGTCGGGACCGGGGCTGATCCACAGGTCACCCTCGACGAGGTGATGCTGCGGTGAGAGTGCGGGCCCGAGGGGTCGACAAGCCTGGCCCGGGCCGAGCCCGGCCGCACCCAGGATCCAGACCTCTCGATCGGCCAACCGCGCAAGAGTGGTGGGCGCAGGGTGGCAATATGTGTTGTTGCGTCCCGCGCCGATGACCACACGCCTCGGATCGAGGGCCTGGATGAGCGCGACGGAGGTCCCGTCCACGGCACCGTGGTGGCTGGCCCACAGCAGGTCCACGGGCCCGCAGGCGTCGATCGCCGACTCGAGTCGAGCTGCGGGCAGATCACCGGGCAGGAGCACACGCAGGCCGTCGAGCTCCAGGCACAGGACCACGCTGTGGTGGTTCTCCTCATCGGCGTCGACCTCGGGGGGCCAGGGACCGACATCGACGACCTCGAGGTGCAGGTCGACGCCGTCGAAGGAGCTTCCCGGCTCGGCGCGGGTGCGCCTCGAGCCCACAAACTCGAGGTAGGCAGCAAACACCTCGGTCTGCGGCACAGGGCTGTCGAGGCCCCGGTCCCAGACCGCGTCGATCTGGAGGTCGTCGGCGCTCGGCCAGCGCTCGTCGGCCCCGGCGAGCACCCGGCCGAAGCCCCCGATGTGGTCGCCGTCGTAGTGGCTGAGCACCCACAGAGCGACGCGCGAGACCTGGTGGACGGCCAGCGCCGCGAGCACGGCCTCTGCACCCCCGGATGGCCCCGCGTCGACCAGGACAACCGGGGGGTGTTCGCCCCGACCTCGAATCAGGAGCGCGGATCCCTGGCCGACATCGATAAAATGGAGGCCGGGGCCACCAGCGGCCTCGGGACCTGAGGCCCGCACGATGTCCGCGGAGAGACAACACCACGCCCCGGCGAGCAGGGTGAGCGCTCGAATTGCAGGTCGAGCGAGTTTGTCGGGGCGACCGGTGAGGTTGGTGAGATTGGTGGACACAGCCGGGTGTCGGCCAGCCGGAGGAGGACTTGCACTCGACAGGTAAGTCTGCCGAGCGCGGGCCGACACCCGGCTGTGTCCACCTCCTCCGTCATCGTTCTCTCGGTCACCCTCGCCCTCCAACTCGCGCACGAACCACTCGGGAGGGCGGCGGGGCGGTCCGCTTCGCCGATCCGCGCGGCCCAGACAGATCTCCAACACGAAGGTCGGCACCGCCCCCTCTCCGTACCCGGCCACGAACTCGCCCCTTCGAGCTGGGCGGTCGTGCACCGAGGCCGGCTGTGGGTCTGCTGGAGCCCCGCTCCAGAGTGCTGGCGCCGAGTCGAGCTCGAAGCTCGAGTGTCCTCCCTGTCTGAGGTCACGGACACCACGCTCGGTGAGCAGGATCCCGACGGGTTCGCGACCTCGAGCGACCTCGGCCTCGCTGGCCCGGTCTTCTCGATCGACGCTGCGATCGAGCTCGGGTTCTCGGACCCCGGCCGGCTGTGGATCACCGCCGGCGCCCGACACTGGCGACTCGACCGAGGTCACACACTCGCCCAACTCACCGAGCATCGCGGTCCGATCGCGCTCCAGCGACCCATACGTACGCGATGCCAGGACCAGACCGAGACCGAGGCCCCCGCCGTCGCCCGTGGCCAGCTCGTGTTTCGCCCCCTCCCCCCCTGCCGGCCCAGCGACCGCGCTGGCCTACGGATCCCACGGGAGCGCCCTGCCCCGCGGGCCTGTGGTCTCGGCTCCCTACCCGCGCTTGCTCCATCGCTCACGACCCGCCGGCCCACGGGCGTCCGCGCCGACGCGAGTGTGCAGCTCGTACGCCGGGGAGGTTGGGGCGCAGACGCCTCGAGTGGACCTGTGCACTCTCTCGGGGTCGAGGCTGAAGTCGAGGTGCTGGCGAGTGTGACGCTCGGCTTCGATCCTCAGGCGAAGGCCCGGGCGGGCCTCGCTCGATGGCAGTTGATCCAGCGGGCTCACGCCGTGGGGCTCGCCGCCGCCCGTACCTGCACCCTTGCAGTGGGCTCGCCCCCGAGCTCTGAATCACCCCCAACGAGCCCTGACTCGCCTCCAACGGACACGACCCCCGTCCCGAACGACCGCGTGTTCTCGTCGAGCGGAGCTCGCTCGTCGAAGGTTGAAGATGGACCTCAGACACGACAGGACCCCGGCGATATCGTCCAGGCGGCGCTCTCCGCGTCCCCCGGCCCGAGCCTCGAGCAGGCTCAGGCGGCCGCCTTGGCTCGCGCGGGGCTCGACCCGGAGGCACCCAGGCGGTGGCGCCGCCGGGCCCGAGTGGCGGCCGTCCTGCCCACATTCACCACCCAGTACGACCATCGTCTGGATCGTGGTTGGACCTTGGACAGGGAGGTCGGCAATCCCGACGCGCTCCGGGATGACGGCCAGAGCCAAGATACGCTGCGTTTCAAGGCGACCTGGTCTCTCGATCGCCTGATCTACTCCCCCGAGGAGCTCCGGATCGCCCGTGCTCACCTGGATCTGGAGGATTGGCGGACACGTGTGTCCGCCGAGGTCACGGCCCTCTACGTGGAGCGCCTGGGCTTGCTCACCGCGACCGCCCTGGCGCCCGCCCCCGATATCGAGGAGGCCCTCACCCGGGCTCTGCGACTGCGCGAACTCGAGGGCTTGCTCGCGGCCCTGACTGGGCTCGAGTTTTCTCGATCGTAGCCCCCGTCTCGAGCGGTGTTAGGATCCGCGCGTGGACGAACGGCGAGCTCACCCACGCTTCGCGTGCGCCTTCGAGGCCAGGGTCTCACTCGAGACCGGCGAGACCCTGGACGGCCAGGCCGTCGATATCAGCTTCGCGGGGATCTGCATGCACATCGACCGGCCCCTGAACCCGGGCTCAGGGGTCCGGTTCGAGCTCTGGATCGACCCCCCCGACCGCGACACCTCCCTGACCTTGGTCGGGCGCGTAGTCTGGTCGACACCCGTCGAGGGCACCCACCAGCTGGGCGCGACCTTCGACCGCGACATGGACAACCACTCCTGGGCCCGCCTCGACACGCTCTTGCAGGTCATCTCGGGCACTCCCGAGAGTCCATAGCGGTCGTTGTTCTCGGGGAACACGCGGACTCTTCGCCGGTCACACGCGAAGATCACTGCGCAGATATCCCGGTTTTGAGCGTGCAGAGTTGTGCGCTGTTGCACAGTTCGTACAGAGCGACAGCCACGTCAGAGACACACCTCGAAACCGGCAACGGCTTGGAATCAGGCCGTTATCTCCAAGTTGGAGCAGCGTGATTGCCGCCGGCCTGCGGGTTGCACAAGGGCTGGGGTGGAGAACGTGATGGCAACCCTCGTTGGAACCAATCAAACCCAAGATGCTCGCCGAGTCCCGATCTTTGCGCGGACCGTGTTCCGCCACCTCCAGGACCAGGGCTACAGCCGAGAGCAGATCATCGGTGTCTCGGCCGAGATCCTGAGCCTCCTGCACAGCGACCTCAAGGACAACCAGAGCCTCGCCGCAGCCGAGTAGCCCCACGGACCGCTGGCCGAGCTCGCTCGCCCGGTCGCAGGAGATCGACCACCACCCACGCTCAGGCCCCCTGACCCGGAGCGCTCGCCGGCTGGACCTTCTCCCGTCCCCCTCGCTCGACGAGGGCTCGTCACGCTCGCTTTCGGCACCCTCGTAGGGGTGACCAAAGCGGGCGAAATGCGTTATGGCTGCGCCGATGGCCGAGAACCTGATCCACGGACTGCCGAGCTTCGACGAACTCGACGTCGACAACCGTCGGGTGCTCGTTCGGGTCGATTTCAACGTCCCCTTGTGCGGTACGGGAGACAGCCGCGACGTCGCCGACGACACCCGCATCCGCGCCGCCCTGCCTACACTCCGGGCCCTGCTCGAGCGGGACGCCAGGTTGGTGATCTGCTCACACCTGGGTCGCCCCAAGGGCACCTTCGACCCCGAGCTGTCCATGGGTCCGGTCGCCGGCCGACTCTCGGAGCTCCTCGATTGTCCCGTGCGGCTCCCCGACGAGGTCGTGGGGGACGGGGTCACCAAGCTCGTCAACGACACCCGTGCGGGTGAGGTCACGCTGCTCGAGAACCTGCGTTTTCACCCCGGCGAACGCAGCAATGACCCGGACTTCGCCCGCTCGCTCGCCAAGCTCTGCGACGCCTACGTCAACGACGCCTTCGGAGCCTCCCACCGGGCCCACGCGTCCGTCGTCGGCGTCCCCGGCCTGGTTCGAGACCACGCTCCGGGGCTGCTCATGAGCCGGGAGCTCCACGCCCTGGCCAAGCTCAAAGACGAGGTCGAGCGCCCCTTTGTGGCGATCGTGGGTGGGGCCAAGGTCAGCGACAAACTCAGCGTGCTCTTGGCCCTGGTCGAGGGGCTTCGCGCTGGCGACGCATTGGTCGTCGGCGGGGCCATGGCAAACACCTTCCTGCTGGCCCGTGGCCGCGAGCTGGGCGCGTCGCTGGTCGAGCGCGAGCGGATCGGCGACTGCAAGCGCGTGCTCGCCAAGGCCGGGGCTCGAGACGTCCGTGTGCTCCTGCCCGTCGATCTTCGCTGCGCGGAGGGCCTCGACAGCCCGACGTCGACCCTGGTCGATACGATCGCGGGGGTCCCGAGCACCAAGCTCGCCCTCGACATCGGACCGCGCACCGAACTCGCCTTTGCCTCGACCATCACCGCTGCCAAGACCGTGTTTTGGAATGGGCCCATGGGCGTGTTCGAGAACCCTGTGTTCGCCGAGGGCACCATGGTCGTGGCCCGGGCGGTCGCGGCCTGTCCGGGGTTCACCGTCGTCGGTGGTGGCGACTCGGTGGCCGCTCTCAACAAGGCTGGAGCCGCAGCTTTCGCGGCCATCGACCATGTGTCGACGGGCGGCGGGGCCTCCCTCGAGTTCATCGAGGGCAGGGAGCTCCCCGGCGTCGCAGCCCTCGCCCCAGTCGCACCCCTCGATCGGGGCGATCGGGGCGACCAAGGCGACCAGGGCGAGTAGGACCGCGAAAACCGAAACAAAAACAGGAACAGGCATGTCACGCACCATCTGGGTCATCGGTAACTGGAAGCAGAACCTTCTCCGTGGGCCGGCCGCAGCGCTCGCGTCCACCATGTCTGCGGGGCTCCCGGCCGCGCTCTCAGGACAGGCCGGGCTCCGCGTAGGCGTGGCCCCGACCTACCTGGCCCTCGAAGCCGTGTCGGCCCACACCGGCCGCAGCCACGGCCAGCTTGAGCTCTTCGCCCAGGACATCGCCGCACAGGAGCAAGGCGCGTTCACCGGGGAAGTCGGGACCACCATGCTCGGCGAAGTCGGGGTCCACGCGGCGATCATCGGCCACTCCGAGCGGCGCGCACAGTTTGGTGACACTGATGTTCTAGTTGGTGCCAAACTTCGCAATGCCCTCGCTGGGGGCTTCGACGTGGTCCTGTGTGTGGGGGAGCAGCTCGCCCAGCGGGACGCAGGGGAGCACGAGCAGGTCGTCGTCGCCCAACTTTCGGCGGCCTTCGCCGACCTCCAGCCCCCCGCCGCGGAGCGCGTGACGATCGCCTATGAGCCCGTCTGGGCGATCGGAACCGGGCGTACAGCGTCCCCCGAACAAGCCAGCGGGATGCACGCAGCCATCCGAGCATGGCTCGATCAGGCGGGCCTGGCGGGTGCCGACAGATCGATACTCTACGGTGGTAGCGTCAAGCCAGCGAACGCGAGCGCCCTGCTCGAGGCCGGAGAAATCGACGGATTCCTGGTCGGTGGCGCCTCCCTTGACGCCAGCGCGTTCCTGGATATCGTCACCGCCGCTGCCTCCCACCTCCAGCGAACCGTTCCATGACGACCTTTATCACCATCATCTTTGTGATCGTGGCCATGACCATGGTGCTCTCGATCTTGCTTCAGTCTGGAAAGGGCGGTGGCCTCGGCAGCGCTCTAGGTGGTGGCGCGAGCCAGTCTGTGTTCGGCGGTGGCGGCGGTGCGGACTTCATGGGCAAGCTGACCCAGGTGTTCGCGGCGACGTTCATGATCTCCGCCATGTACCTGGCCTACGCGAGTGCACACGCGGGATCGGGGTTTCTCGAGGACAAGGACGAGGGCAGCGAGGGTGTGTTCGAGGCCGAGGCTGAAGTCGACTACGAACGCATCGGTCCCAACCCCCAGATCCTGCCGACTCGCGAAGAGGGCAAGGCCAGGCAGGCCGCCGCCACGATCGCCGTCCCGGCACAGAGCGAAGCGCCGAGCAATCCGGGCAATCCGGCCGCTCCAGGTGACGCCGCGATCCGACCGGCCAATGAGCCTGCTTCCCCCGGGACAGCCGGAGTTGGAGAAGATCTCGGTGGCGTCGCAAACGACGCTATGGGGGCGAGCGATTTGGCGAATGACAGCAGTGGCGAATCGCCTCAGAGTGGCAACTTGGAACTAAAGAATCCTGTAGAAAGCGGCCATATTGAGAGTGTTGTTGCTGACCCTAAGCTGGACGAAACTACTGGAGAGACAGCAACTGGGTGAGGTTCTGATTTTGCCCAAAAGGCCATCAGGCATGAAAAAGACGGCTCTAGAGCCGTCTTTTCGCGTTTTTGACCTCTCGGTACAATGCGCAGATGTGCGCAGTGCTCAAACAAAGCAGACCGATTCCACATATTTTACTTGCGGACACATAGGGGTTCACTGTTACGAATATGTCACACGGCGTTGAATGCCGAGTGACAAAAATACAGGTTGAACAGGAACAAGCAATGTCAGATGCAATTTGGAGTGGCCAAGGTAGTGAGTTGGCACAGATCGAGTTCCGCTCGGTCGTCACAGAGGTCCGGGACCAGGCGAGTGGACCCCAGAGCGAGATCGAGGACGCCGCAGAGGCCTGGCTGACAGGACAGTCGGCCGCAGTGGAGCGGCTCCGCAGCCGCGCGACCCAGCTCGGCAGCGAGGGCGCAGCAGTCGGGCTCATCTATGGTGAGACTGGGACCGGGAAGCTGCGGGTCGCGCAGTGGATCCACCGCTGCAGTGCGCGGGCGGCCCGTCCCCTGCTGATCCTCGATGCCCTCGATCCCGCCGTCGATGCGGCTATCGACCGGGTGCTCGAGGCCATGTCGATGGGCGGCGCGAGCGTCCCCGGTACGATCGTCTTGCAACACGCAGAGCGGGTCGAAGAGACGACCTTGATCCGTCTCCTCGACGTCCTCGGCAAACAGGGGGTCGAGCTGGTCACGGCGGTGTGCCTGGTCGCCAAACACGGCCCCGACCGACTGCGGGGCCGCAGCGCCGCCCTCGACACGCTGCTCGCCCGGGCCACCCGAGCGACGATCCTGGTCCCTTCGCTGCGTCAGCGCAGCGGAGACATCGCGGCCCTGACCCGGGCGTTCGCGTTCGAGTTCTCCCGCCGCTACGACAGGCAGGTCCGGGGAGTCTCTCCTCGCGCCCTGTCCAAGCTCGAGGGCCACGAGTTCAGCGGCAACGTCCGCGAGCTGCGGGCCATGGTCGAGCAGGCCGTGCTGCGCAGCTCGGGCGACTGGGTGACGGCCGAGAGCTTCCACGGCATCAACGGCGCCCCTCCTTTGCGTGCCCGCGAGAGTACGGAGCTCGTCATCCGCATGCCCGGGTCGTCCCTGCGAGAGATCGAGATCGAGGCGCTGCGCATGGCCTTGAGCCTGTCCAGCGGTCGCATCGTCCGGGCCTCGGAGCTGCTCGGCATCACCCGCCACGCCCTGCGTCGCAAGCTCGAGAAGTTCGGGCTCAACGACCTCCGGGCCCAGCCGCCCTCGCGACCACAACTGTGAGCCTCGAGGCAGGGTTCACCGCCCTGCCCCGACAGCCTTGACCGTGCCCACATCCGAGCGCAAGCATCGGGCGTGGGCACGATCGCGTTTACGAAGGTCGAGGGCTTGGGCAACGACTTTTTAATCGTCGATCGGCGGCGCTCGAGCAGCGCTGGCCTCGACGCGGACATCCGCGCTCTCCAGGCGCTCGCGGGGCGGCTGTGTGACCGTCGGCGCGGTGTGGGTGGAGACGGTATTTTGGTGGTCGGTGGTCCTCGAGCTCGGGCCTGCGCGAGCATGACCGTGATCAACTTCGATGGATCACGGCCCGAGATGTGCGGCAACGGGCTGCGCTGCGTCGCCCTCTATGTGGCTCACCGCGGCGGTCGGCCAGGTGAGGAGTTGGACATCGACACGGACGCGGGGCCCAAGCGCTGCCTCTGCACCGGCGACGAGGTCCGCGTCGACATGGGTCCCGCGCGGATCCTGGGCCGAGCGTCGCCGGTGGCCGATCAGGGCCGAGAGTTTGTCGCTATCGACATGGGCAACCCGCACGCTGTGTGTCTCGTCGATGGCCACGAAGACCTGGAGGAACTGGCCCGGACCCGGGGACCACAGATCGAGCTCGATCCCTGTTATGCCCCCGCCAAGACCAACGTCGAGTTCGCCCGGGTCGACGAGACGGGCGCGCGCATCTCCCTGTGGGTCTGGGAGCGCGGTGTGGGCATTACCCAAGCCTGTGGGACCGGGGCCTGCGCGACCGCGGTCGCGGCCGTCAGCGAGGGGCTCGCGCGCGCTGACGCAGACATCGAGGTTCAGCTCCCCGGAGGGACCCTGACCATCCGCGTACCCTCGGCGCCGGGCGCGGGAGTCTGGATGACCGGGCCCGCCCGCGAGGTGTTCTCGGGGACGGTTTCTATCCCGAGCTTCGAGGGCTGGGCGGACGAAGCGTAGCGGGCTCCAGCTATTGCTGGTTCTCACTCGCCGGACCCATCTCTTTTCGATAGGGCTCGGCGGGGGAGTCGTCGAGTTCGAGGGACCCAAAAGCGTGCTCCATCACATTGAGCAGGGCGAGGCGCTGCTCGAGCAACCGTTTGTCCCGACCCAAATCGTGGACGATCACGGGCACCAATACCAACAGGAGCGCCCCGTAGAGCATCGCCTTTTTCACGATGTCGCCGGGCGCCACCAGCACCCAGGCGAGGCCCACGCTGCCGAGAACCAAGAACCCGACCCAGCGCTGGAGCGCCCAACGGGGCCGGCGGTAGGCGAAGCGCAGCGTCACACGTGTACCCGCCTCGGTGGGCTCGAGGGTGGCCCTCAGGTAGAGCAGGCGGAGCATGCCCGTGGCCGACTGCCCGCGGGCAGCCGGTGGGCCACAGTGGACGCTGAGGTCGTGCTCGCCGGCGATCTCCATCGTGTATTCGGCGTCGGCGTCGGGCACGAGACCGCCGAAGTCGGGGAGCATGCTGCTCTCGTAGGCACCCAACCCCGGGACCTCCCGCAGCCGGGCGACGACCTCCGCGGGCGACAGGGGCACGTGGTAGCTACGCGGGCGGGCGACGAGGGGACCGCCCCCTTCCGCCCGATCATGGGGAGCGGCGAGGGCAGCCTGCTCCTCCGGCTCTCGGTCCGAGTCGTTGTCGCTGGGGTCGGACATTGGGGACTCAGAACAGGGGCGGTCCGCCCTCGTCCCCACCGCGGCCGCGGCTGGGCCCCCTGCCGTGGACATGGGGATCGGGGCGCTCGAGGTGGGTCGCGGCCTTGACCGTGGTCATGCGCCCGCGCGGGGTTCGAACCAAGAAGCCGCGCTGGAGCAGGAAGGGTTCGTGGACCTCTTCGATGGTGTCGCGGGGCATACCGACGCTCGCGGCGAGGGCGTCGACACCCACGGGCCCACCCGAGAACAGGTCGAACATGGTCTCGAGGATACGCCGATCCATGGCGTTGAGCCCCTCAGTGTCGACCTCGAGGGTGTCGAGAAAGCGGCGGGCGTCGGCCTGGGTGATCGAGGTGTGTCCGGCGACCTGCGAGAAGTCGCGCACCCGGCGGGTCAGGCGGTTCGCTATCCGCGGTGTGCCCCGGCTGCGGCGTCCGATCTCGAGGGCGCCCTCCTTGGTCGCGGGTAGGCCGAGCAGGGCCGCGCTGCGCTCGACGATCGCCGCGAGTTCATCGTCGGCGTAAAAGCGCAGACCCTCGACGATGTGGAAACGGTCACGCAGAGGCGCCGAGAGCAGGGCCGTGCGGGTGGTCGCGCCGACCAGGGTGAAGGGGGCGAGGTTGATCGAGTGGGTGATCGCAGCGCTCCCCTCCCCGACCGCAATATCGATACGCCGGTCTTCCATGGCCGAGTAGAGGCTCTCCTCCACGGTCGCACTCATGCGGTGAATCTCGTCGATGAACAGGAGCTCGCCGGGCCCGAGCCCGGTCAGCAGCCCGGCGAGCACCCCTTTATGCTCGATCGCCGGGCCCGAGGTGGTGTGCAGGACCACCCCCATCTGGTGGGCGATGATCTGGGCCAAGGTGGTCTTGCCGAGGCCGGGCGGGCCGTGAAGGAGGACGTGATCGAGGGGGTCGCCGCGCTGGCTGGCGGCCTCGACATAGATGCGCAGCTTGTCGATGAGCGCCCGCTGGCCCACGTACTCGTCGAAGCTGCGTGGACGCAGGGCGTAGTTGTGCTGGGCGCCCTCCCCCTCTGCGGCGTGCCTGTCGACGAGCTCGACCGACGCTCGACCGCGCGCCGAGGGGACCCCGGGACCGGGCGCCGAGGCCCCCCCGGAGCCCTCGCCCTCCGAGCGCGCGTCTTTGTGTTTGACCCGGGCCACGTGTCACTCCCACTCGATGGTCGCGGGCGGCTTGCTCGAGATGTCGTAGCAGACCCGGTTGATGCCCCGAACCTCATTGATGATCCGGTTGCTGATCGTGCCCAGGACCTCGTAGGGCAGGTGCGCCCAGTCGGCCGTCATGGCGTCGACGCTCTCGACGGCGCGCACGGCCAGGGCGTTCTCATAGGTCCGGGCGTCGCCCATGACGCCCACGGACTGGACCGGCAGGAGCACCCCGAAGACCTGCCACAGATCGCGGTACAGGCCCGCCGCGCGGATCTCCTCGAGGATGATGGCGTCTGCCTCACGGAGCACGGCGCAGCGCGGCTCGGTGACCTCGCCCAACACCCGCACAGCCAGACCGGGGCCCGGGAAGGGGTGACGCCAGACCATGTCCTCGGGCAGCCCCAGGTGCAGGCCCAGCTGTCGGACCTCGTCTTTGAACAGCTCGCGCAGCGGCTCGACGACGGCCATGTTCATCTTCTCGGGCAGACCGCCGACGTTGTGGTGGGTCTTGATCGTCGCCGAGGGGCCCCGGGCGCTGACCGACTCGATGACGTCGGGGTAGAGCGTGCCCTGGACCAGGAAGTCGGCGCCGCCGAGGGCCTTGGCCTCGGTGTCGAAGACATCGATGAAGGTCGCGCCGATGCGCTTGCGCTTGACCTCCGGGTCGGTGATGCCCGCGAGCTGAGCCAAAAACCGATCGCCTGCCGCAGCCACCACCAGCGGGTTGTGCAGGCGACCTTGAAACATGGCCTCGACCTGCTCGCGCTCGGACTTCCGCAGCAGTCCGTTGTCTACGAAGATGCAGTGCAGGCGATCGCCGATCGCCCGCTCGACCAAGGCCGCCGCGACCGAGGAGTCGACCCCCCCGGAGAGCCCGCAGATGACCGTGCCGGTGTCGCCGACCTGAGCCCGGATACGCTCGACGGCCTCCTCCACGAACACCCCCATGCTCCAGTCCCTGCTGAACCCACACAGGTCGAGGAAGTGGCCCATGAGCGCCGCCCCACGGGGCGTGTGGCTGACCTCCGGATGGAACTGGACCCCCCACATGTTGCGGGCCTCGTCGTAGACCGCTGCGTGGGCGCAGTTGTCCGAGTGGGCGACGGTGCAAAAGCCCTCCGGCAGAGACTCGACCTCGTCGCCGTGGGACATCCACACGGGTTCGCTGTGGCCGACCTCCGTGTCGCCTTCAGCCGCGATCCCCGACATGGGGCCGGCGACCCGATCGACGGTGATCAAAGCGTGGCCGTACTCGCGCTCCTGCGCCGGTTGAACCTCGCCGCCGAGACCCGAGACCATGGCGAACATGCCGTAGCAGATACCGAGCACGGGCAGACCCTCGGCCTCTGCCCAGGCCAGCACGGCCGGGTCGAGGCGAGGGGCGCCCTCGTCGTAGATCGAAGAGGGTCCCCCGGAGAGCACGATGCCCTTGGGCCGTTTGGCCCGCAGTGCGGCGAGGTCGTGGTCGTAAGGCAGGATCTCCGCGAACACGCCGAGCTCCCGCGCCCGACGGGCGATGAGCTGGGTGACCTGAGATCCGAAGTCGAGGACGATGAGGGTTTCGTGGGTGGGGATCGTCATGGCCTACTCCATCCGGTAGTTGGGGGCTTCCTTGGTGATGATCACGTCGTGGACGTGGCTCTCGCGCAAACCCGCAGCCGAGATGCGACGGAAGACGCCCTTCTCGGAGAGCTCTGCGATGGTCGCGGCACCCACGTAGCCCATGCCCGAGCGGACGCCGCCGAGCAGCTGGTAGAGGCTGTCGGAGAGCCGGCCCCGGTAGGGCACCCGGCCCTCGATGCCCTCGGGGACGAGCTTGCGATCATCTTTGACGTCGGCCTGAAAATAGCGGTCTTTGGAGCCCGCCTTCATGGCGCCGAGCGATCCCATGCCTCGGTAGACCTTGTAGGAGCGGCCCTGATAGAGGACCAACTCGCCGGGAGCCTCGTCTGTGCCCGCGAGCAGGCTGCCGATCATGACCGCGTTGGCGCCGGCGGCGAGGGCCTTGACCACATCGCCCGAGTACTTGATGCCGCCGTCGGCGATGATCGGAACATCGGTCTTCCGGGACACGGCAGCGACCTCCATGATCGCGCTGATCTGAGGCACGCCGACCCCCGAGACGACCCGCGTGGTGCAGATCGATCCCGGTCCGATGCCGACCTTGACCCCATCGGCGCCGGCCTCGACCAGGGCCTCGAAGGCCGCCGGCGTAGCGATGTTCCCGGCGATGATCTGGAGGTCCGGAAACTCTGCCCGGATGATCTGGACCTTGTCGAGCACATTCTGACTGTGACCGTGGGCAGTGTCGATGACGATCACATCGACGTCCTCGGCAGCCAGGGCCGCGACCCGATCCATGGTGTCGGCCGAGGTCCCGACGGCGGCGCCCACCCGCAGGCGGCCGTCGCTGTCGCGGTTGGAGTGGGGGTAGCTGTCGGCCTTGAGGATGTCCTTGACCGTGATCAAACCCAGCAGGTTGCCGTTCTTGTCGACGACCAGCAGCTTTTCGATCCGGTGTTGGTGGAGGATCAGGCGGGCCTTCCCGGGCTCGATGCCCTGGGGAACAGTGATCACCTCTTTGGTCATCACGTCTGCGACCTGCTGATCGAGGTTGGTCTCGAAGCGGACGTCGCGGCTGGTCAGGATGCCCACGGGTTTGCCCGGCTGACCGGGATTCTCGACGACCGGGAGCCCCGAGAACCCATGGGTCTCCATGAGTCGCAGCGCCTCGCGCAATGTCGAGCTGGGTCGAATGGTGAGCGGGTCGGCGACCATGCCGGTCTCCGACTTCTTGACCCGGCGGATCTCTCGGGCTTGGAGCTCGATGCTCAGGTTCTTATGGACGATACCGATGCCGCCCATGCGAGCCATGACGATGGCCGTGTCTGCCTCGGTGACCGTGTCCATGGCCGCCGACAGGAGTGGGGTCTTGAGGGCGATCCCCCGAGTCAGGCGGGTGCTGACGTCGACCTCGTGCGGGAGCACGTCAGAGTAGCCGGGCTCGAGCAGGACGTCGTCAAAGGTCAGGGCTTCTCGAATTGTGCTGGCCATGGGGCTCCCTCATCCCCGAGGGTGTCCGCGCGGCCCGGAAGATCCGGGGCCCTCGGGGCCCGAGGAATTTCGCGGAGTATAGGGACGCCCCCGCCGCTGCGACAGGGCGCGGAGGCCTGCACCTGGGGGCTCCGGTGTGTGCTTGCGGGGCCTGGGCCGACCTGGGCCGAAGTGATCTCGCCCTACTTGCAGCCGCTGGCTTCGAGGAGTCGGCGCGCCTTGACGACGGCCCGCGGCGCGGGGTCGCCGTCGCGCTGATGCAGCTGTGTGGACAGGGCGCTGATCCCCTTTTGGGCCTTCCTGCACTCCCCTGCTGCGGCGAGGGCTTGGATCCGGTAGACGGCGGCGGCCTGCGAGCCCGGCGCGCGCTCCAATGCCGCGTCGAGTTGAAGGATCGCCTTCTCGGGCTCCCCGATCTCGATCAGCGCGCGGCCGAAGTTGACGAGCACCGGAGCCTCGTCAGGGACGACCGAGAGCAGCCACTCGAGGTGGACCATCGCCGCCTCCGCCCGGCCCAGGTCGAGCAGCCCGCGCGCGACCTCGAGGCGCAGAGGGGGAGACCTGGGCACGAGCTTGGCCGTGCGCTCGAACTCCCGGGCTGCATCTTCGTCCCGCCCGGCCTTCAAGAGCAGGCGCGCGTAGAGCAGGCGGATGTCCGCGCCGCTCGCGTCGGGCTCGAACTCGAGCGCACTCTCGACGTGGGCGACCGCCTTCGTGTTGTCCCCGAGGCGGGCGTAGACTTGGGCCAGGGTGTAGGCGGTGTCGACCGAGGCCGCGAGTCGATCGGCGTTCTCGAGCGCCTCGGCGGCCTGCTCGAAGCGACCGAGATCGAGCAGCACCACCCCCAGCGAGAGGTGGGCAGTCGCTAGTTCGGGATCGAGGTGGAGCGCGACTTGGTAGTGGTCGATGGCCGCCCGCTTGTCGGCGGGGGTGGCCCCCGGCTGAAGCCCGCGGAGGTTGCCCAGGGCCGCGTGGGGCAGCGCATCAGTCTCGTCGAGGTCGATCGCCTGCAGGTGAGCCGCGCGCGCATCGTCGTCGCGCTCGAGGTGGCTCAGGATGTTCCCGCGCACGTAGTGGTAGCGAGCATGCTCGGGTCTCTGCACGATCGCCGCGTCGATGGTCTCGAGCGCATCTCGGGTCTTGCCCTGGGCGAGCAAGCGTTCGGCCGCGACGACCTCCGGGTCTGCACCGACCCCAGTCAGCTCGGCCATACCTGGCCCCTGCCCGCTCAGGGTCGTCCCATCGAGACTCTCGTCGGGTGTCTCGTCACCCGCGTCGGGGGGGACGGTGGGCCCCGGTTCGCAAGCGGACACTCCGAACGTCAGTGAAAGCCCGAATACAGCGTTTACGAGGGAGAGGGAGAGGGGGCGGGCCACGGACCCTTCTAACACGCCGCGCTGGGTGGGTCGGTCTATCGACGGCGGCCTCGAACGGCGGCCTCGAGTCGAGGCATCGTGAGACACGGTCGGCGGGTCGCCGTTTCTAATGTGTATATATTCTCCGTCCAGTTTCGGTCGGCGCCGAGCTCCCCATCGATCCTTGTTCGAGCCCCAGAGCCTCCCTGGGGGCGTTCTGACACTATTGAGGGGGATTCATAGTTTGACGTGCCGCCTCCCGCTCGCCTACAGTCCACACATGGTTGCTCGCCACGCCCCCCTCTCGCTCGCGCTCTCTCTCGTGCTCCCGCTCGCCTTTGTGGGTTGTGAAGGGGGAGACGATCAGAACCAGGATTCCACGGGTATCGCAGACGGCGAGACCGCAGGTGAGGAAGGCGAGACCGGAGCCGAGTCGACAGACGACGGTGAGACCGAGACCGACTCGACCGCAGGTGACGACTCGACCGCCGGTGGAGAGACGGGCGGTGGGGACACGGATGGCTGTGACAGCGTGAGCCCCTACATCGGCGGCTGGGATGTGGGCTGCTGTCAGAGCGAGGTCGTACCCGGCGCGTGGCAACCCGGGGGCATCGCACCGGGCACGGTGATCCCCGACTGGACCATGACCGACCAAAATGGCGACGCGGTCCGCCTGTACGATTTCTGTCACGAGGCCATCTACTTCGAGTACGCGGCGATGTGGTGCGGGTCGTGTATGGGCCACGCCCCCGAGGTCGCCAACCTGTTCAACACTTACGATGACCAGGGATTGATGACGCTGACCTTCATGAGCGAGAACGCCGAGGGCGGCCCGGCTGCGCAGAGCGATGTCTCGGCGTGGGCCAGCACCTACAGCCACAACGGGCTTGTGGTTTATAGCGGCGCGGGGGATGTCTGGTACCCCTTCGGTGAGGACCAAGGGGGGGGATCGTGGTTGATCTCGCTGCCGGGGACGATGCTGCTGGGCCCGGGTGCGGTGGTCTCGAAGGTTGGGGTGCCGTCGATCTCCGAGGTCGAGGCGGCGCTCCCCGAGTAGTACGGAAACTGGTCCCGATGCTCTCGCCGACCCATACCTGTTTTATAGCCAGCGGCAGTGCTGTGCCAGGTAGTGCTGGCAGCCCGTCTACAACCAAAACGAAGACAGGCCCCGAAAATCGGGGGCCTGTCTCAAGAGCCCAGAACAGGATTTGAACCTGCGACCTGCGGTTTACGAAACCGCTGCTCTACCAACTGAGCTATCTGGGCGGGCGCTGTTTTTAGTGCCCTCGGGACCCAGGGTCAAACAAAATCTCTGTTCCCTCAGGGCAGCCACGCCAGGCCGCGCGAGCGGGGGTCGCTGTCAGGGCTGGCCCCAGGATCTCCAGCCAGGCGCAGGACCAGCTCGCCCCAAAGTTTGGCCTTGGGGATCCAGCCGAGGGCCCGGCTGTCGCAGCAAGCGCCTTCGTCGCGGTTGTCGGCGAGGATGAGGTAGCCCTCCGCTCGGACTTCGATGGGCCCAAGGTCTTCCGGCAGAGCCATGCCCTCCCAGTGCGGAGCGACGGTGGTCATGAGCACGGGGTATCGACTGTCTCCCAGGCTCTCCCAGGCCAGGGCCCGGAGGCGGGGGCTCGAGACCTCTCGGGCCTCTTCGCCAGGGGCAGGTTTACCCGCGAGGACCAGCCGGATGGGGTCGTCGAGCTTCTGGGTCAGGCGCCTGCCGTTGATGCTCAGTCCGAGGGCGGCGTCGACGACGTGGAAGGTCACGGTGTCGCCTGGAACGGCCAAGACTCGCCCGACCCTGAAGCTACGCGGCGCGGCCCGCCCTCGATCGCGGACTCGGGCCCAGTTGGTCTCGACTTGTTCGACCTCGACGACGGCCGTGTTGTGGAGCTCGCCCTGGGAGCCGCGGGCGGGATCGATGGCGCGGCGTCCTTCTCCGGTCCCTCGGGGGCTGGCCAGACGGTCGTCTTCGGGGGACCACAGGCGATCGCCCGGGTCTTCAAAGTAGGGCGGCGGCGGCGGACTGGGGTCGTAGACGACCAGGTCGCCGGACTCGATGCGCCAGCTCCCGCGCATCATGACGACCGACTCACCATCCAAGATGGTGGGGGCCATGCCGTCCCCATGGATCTGGATGACCGTGGCGAGCGCGGCGCGAGTGAACACCAAGGCCGCGCCGCCCAGCAAGACCGCGGCCGCGAGCTTGGTGCTCCAGGTTTTGGGGCGATCGCGTCCCTGGGGCGGGCGTGTGTGTGTGTCGCGGCGGGCCACGGTCGATCACCCGGGCTCGGACGCGGGTCTGCGTCCATAGTCGTCGGCCGGACGCCGAACACCAAAGAACCGACGGAAGCGACGGGCCCGCGAGAACCGCTGGATCCGCCGGAACTGGGGCGAGCGCCGCCTACTCGATCATCCCGATCGTGGGGCTGGACGCATGGGCGTGCATGCGCATGGGCATGCGCCCGGCCGCGAAGGCCTTGCGACCCGCGATGACCCCCAGGCGCATGGCCTCGGCCATCAACTGGGGTTTTGTGGCTGCGGCGATGGCCGTGTTCATGAGCACGCCGTCGCAGCCGAGTTCCATGGCGACAGCGGCGTCCGAGGCCGTGCCCACACCCGCGTCGACGATCACGGGGACGGTGGCCTGCTCGACGATCAACTGGAGGTTGTGGGGGTTACGAATGCCGAGACCGCTGCCGATCGGGGCCGCGAGGGGCATGACCGCGGCGCAACCCAGATCCTGGAGCTTGCGGCAGACGATGGGATCGGCGCTGCAGTACGGCAGCACGGTGAACCCCTCGTCGACGAGGATCTTGGCGGCGACCAGGGTCTGCTCGTTGTCGGGCAGCAAGGTCTTCGGGTCGCCGATGACCTCGAGCTTGACCAGGTCGGCGATCCCGAGCTCACGGGCCAACCTCAGGGTCCGGACGGCGTCGTCCGCCGTGTAGCAGCCAGCCGTGTTCGGGAGCAGGATGTAGCGAGATCGGTCGATCCAGCTGAGCAGGTTGTCCTTGGCCTGGAGATCGACGCGCCGCAGGGCCACTGTCACGATCTCGGCGCCGCTGGCCTCGAGGCAGGCCTTGGTCTCTGGGCCGTCGGCGTACTTGCCGGTGCCCACGATCAGGCGAGACCGGAGGGTCCGACCGGCGAGGGTCCAGGAGTCGCTGTCACTGTCGCTTGGTTGGGTGGGTTCGGTGGTCACAGTTCAGCCTCCGCCGACGAAGGTGACGACCTCGAGCTGGTCCCCGTCCACGAGCAGGGTGCTCGCGTGGGTGGCCCGAGCTACGATCTCCCGGTTTCGCTCGACCGCGACCTGGCGCGGATCGAGACCGATCTCAGCCAGGAGCTGGAGCACGGTCAGCCCGGTCGAAATTTCGCGCGGTTCGCCATTGAGGACGATCGTCGGCACGGCCGGAACCGTACTCGAAAGTGCATCGCGCCAGCCATGGCCCACGCACGCAAACTAAGGGCCGCGCAGACTGAGCACCCGTGCAGGTTCCCACGCACTGTGGCGCGCATCACAGCACACAGTTGTCGACCTCCGTCACATGTCGCGTGAATGCAACAGCAGATCTAGGCATTCTGCGACTGCGCTGGTTCTTTCACTGTTTAGTAATATCAACGACTTAGGTGAACCCGCCACGACTTCTTGTTCTGGCACGGTCTGTGCTCTGTATCACCCGCATATGGAGAGCCGGCGACCGTCCATCCCTCTCGAGCGCATGTCCATCAACGACATGCTCGCTTGCATCGAGCCCTTTACCGCCGCGCGCAACGAGGAGATCGAAGTCCTCGCACGCTCGGTCGTTCGCTCGCGCAAGAGCGGCCAAGCCGTGGTCATCCGTGAGGGCCAGGTCCCCGACGGCATCTACGTGGTCCTTCGTGGACGTGTGAACTTGGTTCGCGCCGCCGACGGTGGCCGCGATCTGATCATCGCGTCGCTCGGCCCTGGCGACGTGTTCGGAGAGGCCTGCGCCGTCGAGGGTGTGGGCGCATCGACGACCGCGATCACGGCGGTCGCCACCGATGTCGCACGGATCCCAGCCGATGTGCTCACCGCCCACCTGCGCCGCGACCCGAACACCACGATTCGACTCATGCGACTCATGGGAGAGAAGCTCCGCGAGGTCGAGTCGGTCGCCAGCGGGTTGGCCCTGTGTGATGTCGAGGAGCGCCTGCGTCGGACCTTGGTCCGCTTGGCCAAGCGCCAGGGTCGCCACTCGCCGGCCGACGACGGTTGGATCTTGGCACCCGTGCCGACCCAGTCCGAGCTCGCCCGCATGGTTGGTTCGTGCCGGGAGACGGTCTCGCGGACCTTGAGTGCCATGGCCCGAAGTGGGCTGTTGAGCTCGAGTGGTCGCCGCATGATCCTCGGCGAGACCTTGATGGCGGGCTGAGGCCGACCGAATCGCCCCGCACACTCCGAGGTCTAGACCGGTAGCCATCGGTGGCCTGGGCCTCTCGCCGTCGTTCAAAGCCCCGCCACCGCAGCGGGTTGGGCTCATGACCTGCGGCGGCGAAGGCCCACAGCGAGCGCCCCGACACCAAACAGGGCCAGACCGAGCGGATCCTCGGCCGGTTCGTCTACGCTGCAGCCCCGTGAGCGCGCGGGGGCTTCGATGGGCTCGGGCGCGTCTGGACCGGGAACGGGGCAGTCCATCCCGTGGCAACACGGGCCGCAAGTCGGGGCCACGGGACCGGGCTCATCCGTCACGCTCACATCGGATGTGAGCGTGACCTCGGTGTCTTCGCCCTGCTCGCCCTGTCCCGCGGAGGCTACCGCAGGGACGCCAGTGAGCACCACGCCGACCAACACGGCCCCCTGAGGTAGAACACTCCACTGCCTGCGCATCGGCTGAAGCTATACGGCCAGGGCACATCGACACAATCAATATCCGTGTCCGAGGTGGAACTCTCCATTGTCGCCAGGCTCGCTGAGGTGCTCACCGTCGTTGGTTGTCCCCAAAGCGTGACGATTGTGCGTTTATGATCCCTCCGCCGGCCCGACGGAAAACTAATAAAACGAATTTTCATGGATCCATATATTGACGCGTAGCCTCAATCCATGGTCAGATCCAACGATGGTCCCATGCTTCGCCTGTCACCGCCACGTCAGAACTGACGACCTCTCCTGTCCGTTCTGTGGCGCTGCACAGCGCAGCATTCGGCCGGCCCACCGCACCCTCCTGTGTACATTTGCCCTCGCTGCGAGCATGTTGGGTTCGGTAGCTTGTTCATCCGACGATGGAGGCGACGACGAGGTGACGACCTCGACCTCGACCTCGACCTCGACCGACACAGCCACCGACACGGCCACGGCCACCGACACGGGTTCGACCGGCACGGACACAGACACCACCGCCACCGAGACCGAGGAGGGCGGCGTCAGCTTCTACGCGGGACCCGACGTCGACTTCGGTTCATTCAACACCTGCGACCCCTGGATGCAGGACTGCCCGGAGGGGGAGAAATGTGTGCCCTACGCCGCCGAGTCGAACAACTTCGACTCGAATAAATGTGTGCCGGTCATGGGCGACATGCCCGTCGGCGAGAGCTGCACCGCAACCGGACCCATCGAGTCCACAGACGACTGTGACGACTCTGGGTACTGTTTCTTCGTCGCCGACGGTGTGGGTACCTGTCAGGGGTTTTGCGAGCAGTCCCCCGACGACCCAGTCTGCCCGCAAGCCGGGGACTCATGCCTCATCGATGGCGATGGCTCGGTCGCGCTGTGTGTTCAGGGCTGCGACCCCATGGACCCGGAGCTGCCCGAGTGCCCCGACGGCTCGACCTGCACCTCGTTGGGGGCCGACGGGCTGTTCTTTTGCACGCCCAACTGAGCCCTCGCCCTCGCCAACTCGGCGATCCAGTGGGGTGCACCGTCGAGATCTTCGACGCTGACCTCAGCGAGGAGAGCCCTCGCCGCGCTCGGGTCTCGCTCTACATAGAGCTGCGCATGCCAAAGCCGTCCCACTGCGAGCCGGCGGCGGGCCCCTGCATCGTCTGAGTCCTCGCCTGAATCCAGCACCCCCGCGAGCAGCTCGGCGCTCTCGAAGCAGGTCATGGCGAGGTCGGGCTGGCCGAGCGCGACCGCGTAGTGACCGACATAGATGAGGTCACCCCAAGATGCGGCCTCCGAGTCGAGCGCGCGCGCGAGGGCTGCCTTGCTCGCCCTCGGGTCACCGGCGGCCGCGTAGAGCACGGCCTGGTGCGCCTCGATCTCTGCGCCCAGGCGAAGATCGGGGTTGGGCTCGGCCAGGGCGAGCTCCGCGGCCCGCCCCAATACCTCGAGCCCAGCCTCAAAATCCCCCGTGAGGCCGTGTGCGAGGCCGAGGCGGTGCTGCGCGAGCAGGGTCCCCAGCGCATCCGGACCGCGCCTCGTCCGCAAGATATCGAAGGCCCGGCGCGCGAGGACCAGGGCGCTCGCTCCCTCTCCCATCTCGATATCGAGATCCGCGAGGTTGCTCGCAGCCAGACCCACAGACGCGTGGTGATCACCGAACTCTCGCTCGCGGCTCCGCAGTGCCTCGCTCAGCAGACCCCGGGCCCGACTCAGATCCCCCTCGGCCCGGAACGTGAACGCAAGGTTGTTCAGTGGCCCGCTGGTCTTGGCGTTGCCTCGACCGACCGTTCCGGTGGCCAAGCTCAACGACCGCTCGAAGCTCTGTTCGGCCAGGCTCAGGTCCCCCCGAGCGTAGGCGGCCACGCCGACGTCGAGGTGCAGGGCGACCCTGCGCATGGGGGCGGCGAGCTCGGCCTGATCGAGGCGGGCCAGGCCCCGGGCCGCCTCGTCGTGGGCGAGGGCATAGTCGCCGCGCAGATAGGCGTTCCAGCTCAAGTTGTCCGCCAAGTCGGCGGCCAACCCCGGGTACGACGAGGGCGCGCGAGCCAGCAGAGCCTCGGCCTGATCGGCCCACAACTCGGCGAACTCGGGGCGGCCGCGGTTGCTCTCGAGCTCGGCGAGCCACACCGCGGCGGTCAGCGCCAGAGCGTCGTCACGCTGAACAGTGCTCGCCAGGAACCCCCGCCGCAGCGCGACCTCGGCCTCTGCGTGCTCGTCGAGACGGACGAAGAGCCGCCCCCGGTCGACGTCCAACTCGGCCCGCAGCGGAGCGTAGTCGATGGACTCGACCTCCAGCACCAGGGTCTCGATACGCGTCTGAGCCTCCGAAAACCGGCCCAGGTCCAAGCTCGCCCGGGCGCCGGCGAGGTCGGCTCGGGCCGCGATCACACGCGTGGCCAGGTCCTCGTCGTCAGGCAGCCCCGGACCGGACGCGAGGACCTCGTCGGCCCCGCAGGCACGCAGACTCGGCAGACCCTCGAGGGCCGCGAGGGCCTCGTCGACCACGTCGGCGTCGGCCCTGGCGAGGACCTCCACAAAGGCCGCGAGCTCCGTACGCTTCGCGCTCAAGCAGCGACCGCGCAGGTCCTGCAACTCGGCGCTCTGACGATGATCGACATGGGTCGCCTCGCAGTTGTCGAGCGCCGCCTCGCGCCAGCGCTGCGCGTAGTCGTCGAGGCCTCGCTCGAGCTGCGTCCGGATCACCGTCGCGCTCTCGTGTCCCTGCTCGGCGACGAGTGCGAAGCGTCCCCCGACCTCCGCTCGTACATCGGCGCCCCAGACATCCTCGATGCTCGCCCCGGCCAGCTCGCAGCGCGGACCCTGCTCGGCGTCGGCGCTCGGACTCGGACCGGAAAATCGTCCCCAGGCGAGGACCCCAAAGCCCAGTATCGCGGCCATGGCCAGGGGCAGGCTCCTCCGGGCCCAGTCGTCACGGCCGAGCTCACTGAGCAGAGAACGCATGTCCGCGAAACGGTCCCCAGGCTCGGCGCTCAGGCCCCGCTCGAGCGCTGCCCGGACCCGGCTCGACAGGCGTATCCCCGCTGCAGGTGGGGTCAGATCCCCATTGCAGACTGCGTAGACCAACGCTGCGGTCGTCCGACCTTGAAAGGGTCGTTCGTCACAAAGCGCCTCCCACAGAGCGACGCAGAAGCTGAACTGATCACTGCGCGCGTCGGTGTGCTGACCTCGCCACTGCTCTGGGGACATATACGCAGGGGTCCCCATCAGCGCGCCTCCCATCGTCAACTTGGAGTCGAGCTCACTTCGAGATGCCCCGCTGACCTCTCGCGCCCGAGCCAGGGGGACCTCGATATGGTCGATGTCGAAGCCTCCGCCCAGCGCGAGTTCGATGCTCGGCTCCCCCCCCTCCTCTGCCTCCACGATCGTCCCGATCGCTCGTACCAACCCGAAGTCCAGGACCCGGGCTCGGCCTGCCCGATCGACCAACACGTTGTCCGGCTTGAAGTCTCGATGCACCAAGTCTGCGTCGTGTGCCGCCGCCAGGCCCCGACCCGCGTCCAGGTAGACCGAGATGATCTGGTCTTGGGTTCGGCCTTCCGCCCGCTGCCACCGGGTCAGGGTCTTGCCGTCCACCAACTCCATAGCGATGAACACGCGACCGTCGACCGTGCCCGCGTCATAGACCTGGATCACGTTGGGATGGGAGACTCGCGCGAGGCCCTTGGCTTCCCGGAGCATTCGCGCCCGGGCGTCTTCGCGCGCTGCCGCTCGCGGATGGATGAGCTTCACAGCGACACGACGATCGAGCTCCGGATCAAAGGCCACCAACACCATGCCCATGGCCCCGACGCCAAGACGGCGCAGGACTACGTAGCGGCCGATTCGCGCTGGAATACTGAGTTCGAGCTCTCCCCCGGGACTCCCCTCACCGACCATCGTGACAGCCAGCGGGTCACCTGCGGGGATCGGAGAAGTGGGCGCGGGATCACCCCGGAGCGTCGCCTCGAATGTCTCCTTCCCCATTTCGCGCGACCCTAGCAGCCCTCGCCCTCGGCCGGGAGACCAGGTCGGCGGGGTCTCGCCACGATCGACGAGGCGCAACCCTGCATACACGAACGGAGCTTGGTAACCTGCTCACGATGACTGCCCCGCCCCACTCGCGTCAGCTACGCGAGACCGGCACACGAACGACGGCGCCGTCGCTGAACAAGACCGTCCCGGACACGGAGGCGATTCGTCCGCCGGCTGAATCCATGCTCGCTTGCCTGGTCGTGATCCGAGGTGAGAGCGTGGGAAAAAAGTACGACCTCGAGACCGAGCTCACCGTCGGCCGCGACACGAACACGGGCATCTGTCTCGACGACGCGCTGGTGTCCCGCACACACGCGAAGTTCAGCCCCGACTCCGCTGGAGTCCGGGTCTTCGATCTGTGCTCGACCAACGGCACCTACATCAACGACAAGGCGATCAACACGGCCTACCTCAACGATGGAGACCAGGTCGCCATCGGCAAGACGATCTTCAAGTTCATCAGCTCGAACAACATCGAGGCGGCCTACCACGCTCACATTTACTCCCTGACGCGCTTCGATGCGCTCACAGGAATCCACAACCGACCGACCTTCGACAACACCATCGCAGCGGCGATCACAAAGTCCGCGCGGACCGGCGAGCCGCTCGCCCTGCTGCTCTTCGACATCGATCACTTCAAGCGCTGCAACGACACCTACGGCCACCGCGCCGGGGACTACGTGCTCACACAGATCGGCGCGCTGCTCGATGAACACCTTCGGGATGGTGACTTCGCCGCCCGCTATGGCGGGGAGGAGTTCGCCATCGTCATCCGCCGGCTTCCCCTCCCCGGGCCCGCCCGTTTCGCCGAGCACCTCCGCGCCCTCATCGAGGCCCAGCGGGTGGTCTTTGAGGGCGACGAAATTCCGGTCACGATCTCGGTTGGTGTCGGCGAGTGGAGCGACGCGATCCGCTCTCCTGCGGACCTCATCGAACTCGCCGACCAGCGCCTCTACCGGGCCAAGCAGGCTGGCCGCAACCAGGTCATAGCGACCTGAGAGCAAAGCTTGAAGGGCGGTGCCAGATAGATCTGGCACCGTGAATCCAAGCGGCTGCTAGAGCGAGCTGCGGCGAAAGCCGCCGACGACCCGAAATTCAGGCCGCTTCGTCGGCTCATCCCCACAGCTCGCGGGTGTCGGAGGGCCCGAGGGCATGAACGCCTCTACGGTCAGGCCCACACTCCAGCCATCGACAGCTCGAAACTCGAGCTCGTGGCGGCCCTGCCCGTCGGGCTCGTGGCGGAGCAGTTCCAGGCTGTCCAGACCATCCAGCCCAGCCCAGCGGAGGACCTCGATCTCCCCGAACTGGGCAGGGCGTGCATAGCAACACCGCCCGCGCAGTTGGCCCTGAGCCGCGACACGCCCCGAGCTGAACGCGGCGTGGAGCTCGGGTACCTGGCTAGGTGTCACGCGTCCCCACATCAACGCAGACGGAAGCGCGAGCACGATAGCCGCGAAGCGGTGGCCGCCGAGGTGGCTGGACTGCCACACGCAGCCAGGTGCGAGCGGCTCGAGGCACTTCCAAACCGCAAAACCGAACTTGCTGCAGCAACGATCACGGGTTCCGTGACAACACACGAGCCACAGTGGGGCCTCGACCTCGCTCAGCATCGACAGCGAACCAGGCCCTCGCAGATCGCCCAGGCCCGGCAGCGCATCGAGATCGAACTCCCCCCCCCACACACGCCGCCCTTCGAGCCGCGCTCCAGCGTCGACGACAAACAACCTTCGCCGTGAACCCCTCCCCTCACAAGGTCGGCGAATCAGGAGCACGGAAGTACCTGGCTGCCTGAGGGACGCGAGCCAGCCGCATACCCGATCGGGTAAGCAGCTGTCGCCGGGTACCTTGGCTCCCCAGGGCAGACCATCCTCGAGCAAGATCCAACGCTGGACCTGTTCTCGGGCGGTCCCCGCGATCACCTCGTCGACCGCAGCCCCGCTGCAATACACCTGGGGGAGTCCCACCCCACACTCGTACTACAAAGGCCGGCCAAAAAAAGAGGGCAGATGCCTCGGCACCTGCCCTCCAGTATGGAGTGAGTCCAGAGTCGGCGACTAGCCGTCAGACTCGCCGCCCGTGTCTCCGGTGTCGCCGTCGCCCGTCTCACCACCGGTATCGGCCTCGTCCTCGGCAGCGCAGACAGCATTTGCTGCGTAGCTACCGGAGCAGTACCTGCCGAGGTTGTCCCAGAGCTTGCCCGTGTTCTCGTCGACGTAGGACTCGTTGAAGGGATCGAAGTTGAACTCACACAGGTCGCAGGTATCGCCGACACCGTCGAAGTCCTGGTCCCACTGGGGCAAGAAACACATCATGCCCCAGAGCTCATCCGGGTCGCTGACCTCGCTGAGGGTCAGGCGACTATTCGCCATCTCCGCCGGGCAATCCGGGTCCTCGACGTTCTGAAGCACACCTTCGGGAGCGCACAGACCGGCGGTCTCCAATGCCTCTTCACACCCGGGCGGAAGCTCAATCACACCTGGACGCGAGAGGACAGCGTTGGGCACCGGCCGGCACTTGCTGCCGTCGGGAACGTCCTCACCAGGCACAGCCTCATCCATGCAGTCGCGCACGATGGGGAATCCATCCGGGTCACACAGCCCCAAGCAGTCCCAGCTGCCGTCTCCTTCTTGGAAGTACTCACCGTCGCCGGGGTAGGTGGTCGCACAGCACAGGCCGTTGACCGAGACTTCCATGAAGGCGTAGGGGTGTGGATCATTGGCGTCTTCGCAGGCCGCGTTGGTCTCACACTCGGCGCCGACGAAGTCACCGTCCTCGTCATCGGCCTGAATACCGCTGTCGACCACCTGGAGCGGGTTCGACTTGAAGGGGCAGGTGTCGCAGATGTCGCCGACTGCGTCGCCATCCGTGTCGAGGTGGTTGCAGACGCCGTCGGTCTCACCCTCAGGGATGGCGCAGTTGCCATCTTCGCCATCTTCGCCACATTCGGAGTCGTCGACACAAGCGGTCGGCGGTCCGGCCGCGACCGGTTGGCGGGGGCAGTAGTCGAGCAGGTTGCTCAGCCCATCTTGGTCGAAGTCGTCGTCGTTCTCGAACCCGACCAAACCCGCGGCATAGTCGAAGATCGGGAGGTCCGGGTTGTCGGGATTGACGCAGGTGTCACCGATCATGTCGAGATCGGCATCCTGCTGACACACGCCTTGGTCTTCATAGGGAACCGGCGTCCCTACGCTATGTGGGGTGTCGGGACCGAAGACGCCACAGTTGGCGATGGCCACGCAGTTGTCGCAGACATCACCAATTCCATCTTGGTCGAAGTCACCCTGGAAGGGGATGTTGCGGACCCAAAAGCGCGCATCGTCGGGCTTGTTTGCCGTGTTGTAGCCGTTGACGGTCTGGCGACAGCTGTCGCAGTCGTTGCCGACTCCGTCCTTGTCGGAGTCCGCCGTGTTGCTGTCGCTCGCCGTCAGGACACAGAGGTCGGAGACATCGCCAAAACCGTCGCGGTCCTGGTCGAGTTGGAACTGGTTCCAGTAGTCCTTTGCGTTGTCGCAGGACTGCTCGACCCCATCGCCGTCCAAGTCCTCTTTGCACTTGGGCGCGTCGATGGTGAAGTCGTAGTAGAAGTCCTTGTACCCCTGTCCGCCCTCAGTGATGAGCGGCATGCCGCAGACATCGTGGAACGCGGCTTCGTAGGCTTCGACACCGGCTGCTGTCGACAGGTCGAGGTCCTCGAAGCGCTCGACTCCCTCGAGCCCAGGCAGGCGCATGCGGTAGCGACCCGAGATCTCACGAAGCAGGATATCCAGCTGCGTGCCCCCCTTTTTGGGGTCGTAGTCGTTGAGCTGGGGACCAAAGCGAACGTCGTCGATTTGGACGCTGATCGTGCCCACGCGGTGAAGACCGACATCGACGGTCAGGCAGGGTGGCGTGTCGAGATCGATCTCGTCCAGGAACTCCGTACAGTTGGGGCCACCCGCGACCACGTGCTCTTCGTGCCAACACTCGGGTTGACGGCTGGTCGCACAGGACTCGCCGAGCGAGTCCTCGCCCGTGGTGTTGCGGCCAATCTGGACCAACTCGATCTTCTTGGTGTTTGCAACCGAGAGGTCGTAGCGGTTCGACAACGAGATCTTGAAGTCCCGGCAGGCGCCGATCCTCAGGTTGTCGGTCGGGTATCCGGTCCCCGGGACGACATGAAACTCGGGGGTCTCGAACTTGTAGGTGAGATCGTCGTCACCCAGGACGTTGCCGACCTTGTCACGGACTTGCTGCCCCGAGTTGCTGAACACCACGCTGTACTCCGAGCCGGAGCACATGCCCCGGTCGTAGTTCTCGTAGTTCTCGAAGAACGCGTTCTCATGCATGCGCCATCCGTCTTGGATGTTGCGCCCGCTGATGAGCGAGGGGTTGACCGCGATGGCAGCCGCGTCCTCGACCCGTGAGCGCGGCTGAGCACCCCGGTCACCGGGAAGGTACAAGATGCCCTTGAGCGCAGGATCGTAGACAACCCCGCCGACCTTGGTCACGAAGCGTGTGACGTAGGCGTTCTCGTTGTCGGCACCATCGTGACGGACGAGCGAGCCCCACGGCGCGGTGCAGAAGCGCTCGATTTGGCCCGCACAAAACTCGGGCTGGTTCGAGGGGTTCCCGCAGTAACAGGTCCGGGTCTCTTCGGGGAGCGTGCGATCGCGGTCGAAGCGCTCGATGGGCTCGACGTTGGCCTGAAACAGCGGGTCGCAGTTGGCTGGGCCGCCCAAACTGTCTTGGCAACACTCCGCCGCGCTGAGGACTCCATCGGGGAACTCTCCCGAATCGCAGTAGGCCAGACGCCTGCCAGCGTCCCACTGCGTGCAGTTCCCTTCTTCGTCACAGGACTGAAAGCTCTCCTTGGCGCGGTAGCACGCGCCGGCGCCCTTGTCCTTGAAGCGCTTGTCGACACAGTAGGCCCCCCCGGTGTTGGCCGAGTCGTCCCTACACGTGACGAACCACTCCGCCTTGCAGTGCATGTCCAGACAACCCTCGCTCTCGGGGTTGCATGCCACACCGTCGCCGTTGGTCCCGATACACGAGGCTCCCGGAGAGCTCCCCAGCGCGGTGCAGTCCGCATCTGATTGGCAGGGGAGCCCATCAGGCTCGACACCCGCGGCGCGTGCGTCGGGGTGGGTCTCACGAACCTTGTCGGAGAGCGGCAGGCGGAACTCGTCTGCGCTGCCGTCCCACTCGTAGTTGTAGCGGTTGGTCTCGAAGGCGCGATCGACGAAGGTCTCGAAGTTTGCGCACTCGGAGTAGACGTTGCCGGCCGGGTCGCAACTGATGCCATCGGCCGGCCCGAGGCGTGTCCCCGACCCGTCGACCCCGTACTTGGCGACGTTCACCGAGAGCTCGAAGTCCGCCACGGTGCAGCAGGTATCCGGGCCCTCGTCCGGCGCCGCACAGCTCGACGCCCGCCAGTCTGTCTCGCCGCCGTAGGACTTGGTGATCCCTGAGGCCTGCATGCGCAGCGGGAGCAGCTTCCCATCCACCTCGTGGAAGCCCTCGCAGATCGAGGGATTCTCGTCGAGGACCGTCTGGTCGAAATCGACCTGCATCGCCCGAAGGTTATCGATGCAGGTCAGGTTCACCGAGCGCGTGACGACGTCTGCGCTGTCTCCACCGGAGCGGTAGTCTCCGTTGAACCGGGTGACCGGACCCTCGATGTGGGCGATCTGCGTCTTCCAGTCGTAGATCTGGAACAGCTGTGGGTTACTCGGGTCCTTGCGCACCAACTCGACCGAAGTCGGATCGAGGAGGTTGTTGAACACGAACTCGAGCCCGCTCCCGCTGACCAGGGGTGAGAGCTTGCAGTACTCCTCGGCCCCGCGGACCGCCTCTTTGGCCTCATCGGTCTCGAGGCAATCGGAGATGTTCTCGATGAAGTACTTGCCCGAATCGACTCCGTCGGTGAGTCGATGGACCTTGCGGTTGGTGTAGTTGACGCCGCTGATGCTCTCGAGCACCAGCTTGTCGGGATCACAGACACCGCAATCGGTGTCCGAAATGCATCCCGTGGTCATCAGCGCGCCCGCGACGATGGCCCCGAGAGCAGCTGTGTTGGCGAGTGAGCCTATGGGGCTCGACGCGAGCCTTCGCAGTTCAGGGGTAGACATGTGCTGCATTCCTCGATTGGGTGGGGTAGCTGGGGGCCCGGTTCAAATCCCGATCAGCGTGTCGGGGGTGGGGCGACTTTTGTCCTTCATCACACCCAGGACCACCGCGCCACTGCGCTTGGCCAGGTCCAGGATCTCGACGGCGTCGCCGTACTTGGCGTCGTCGTCAAAGTCGATGAAGACGACCTTCTTCTCGCGGCCTTGGAGGCGGCTCGAGATCAGGTCTCCGAGTTCATCCTCGCTGTTGATCGCCTGTCCGTTCAGAGACAGAGCCCGGTTCTTGTCCAGGCCGACCACCAGCGTGTCGTTCTCTTGCTGTTTCTTGGGTTTGTGCTTGCTCTCCGGAGGAACCCGGACAGAGATCTCAGGCACGTTTTTCGGCGTCATCACCATGAAGATGATGAGCAGCACCAGGCACACATCGACGAGCGGTGTGACGTTGATATCGCTGCTGGGTCCGTCCCCAGACCCTGTGGTCATGCTCATTATTTGATCTCCCTGATCCGCAACCTGATCCGCAACGCGAGTGAGTTGCGGTGCTTACGTCCGCTGAGGCGCGCAGAATAGCGGAACTCTGGTTTGTTTGCGAGCGTCGCGCCACCACCGCCCAGGAGCAGTTCGGCCCGACTCAAAAGCCGATTGCTCGGATTGGAAAGGCCGAGCGCGAAGAACTCCGGCTCGGCCCGTGCGGTTGTCAGCGGTTGTCAGCTGTCTTCGGCGATATCGACCACCAACGCGATGTTCTGGATGTTTGCGCCCTGGATCCACTCCATGACCACCCTCACACGTGCGTAGTTGGTTGCGACGTCACCCTTGAGAAACAAGATCGGCCCATCGTAGCCGCTCGCGGCAGCCTTGCCCTCGGCGACGGAGACCTCGGCCTTGAGCGCCTCTTCAAAGTCTTGGCGCTGGGTGTACTTGTCTTGGTTGATGAACGCCCCGTCGTCGTTGACGGACACGAACACCTGGTCGCCCTCTTTGTGTTTGTCGGCTTCGACCAACACGGGCAGCCGAACATCCACCCCCCCACCGAGCATGGGCGTCACGACCATGAAGATGATGAGCAGCACCAGGCACACATCGACGAGCGGTGTGACGTTGATATCGCTGCTGGGTCCGTCCCCAGACCCTGTGGTCATGCTCATTGTTTGATCTCCCTGATCCGCAACCTGATCCGCAACGCGAGTGAGTTGCGGTGCTTACGCCCGCTGAGGCGCGCAGAATAGCGGAACTCTGGTTTGTTTGCGAGCGTCGCGCCACCACCGCCCAGGAGCAGTTGGGCAGGACTCGAAGGTCGATCGCTCGGATTGGAAAGGCCGAGCGCGAAGAACTCCGGCTCGGCCCATGCAAAGTTGTGCGGCGTTCAGCTGTCTTCAGCGATATCGACCACCAACGCGATGTTCTGGATGTTTGCGCCCTGGATCCACTCCATGACCACCCTCACACGTGCGTAGTTGGTTGTGACGTCACCCTTGAGAAACAAGATCGGCCCGTCGTAGCCGCTCGCGGCAGCCTTGCCCTCGGCGACGGAGACCTCGGCCTTGAGCGCCTCTTCAAAGTCCTGGCGCTGGGTGTACTTGTCTTGGTTGATGAACGCCCCGTCATCGTTGACGGACACGAACACCTGGTCGCCCTCTTTGTGTTTGTCGGCTTCGACCAACACGGGCAGCCGAACATCCACACCCCCACCGAGCATGGGCGTCACGACCATGAAGATGATGAGCAGCACCAAGCAGACGTCGACCAGCGGCGTCACGTTGATGTCGCTCTGGACCCCGCCCGCCTGAACGCTGCTATGGTCGTTCTTGTAGGGGATCCGGCGGGTACGCCGGCCGGTATGTGGTCCGCTACTCATGGCACCTCAGGTCGCGCGTCGTTGAGATCGGCATCAGAGACTCGATGGCCGGCCTAGTACCGGCCCTCCTTGAGGACGTAGTTGATGACCTCGCTGGCGACATCGTTCATGTCGATCTGGAAGCCCTCGACACGCGAGTTGAAGTAGTTGAACGCGGCGACCGCGGGGATGGCCACCAAGAGGCCGACCGCCGTGGCGATCAGCGCCTCGGAGATACCGCCGGCGACCGAACTCAGACCGCCGCCACCGTCTCCGGCGAGGCCCTGGAAGGAGTTGATGATACCGATCACGGTTCCGAGCAGACCGACGAAGGGCGCGGTCGAACCGACCGTGGCGACGAGGCCGACACCCTTTTTGAGGTTGGCGGTCTCCCGCTCCTTGGTCCGCTCCATCTGGCGGTTGACCGCGTCGACGATGTCGAAGTCTCCGACGTCGTCGGGACCCTCTTCCTGGAGGGCCTCGAGGCCCTGCAGGTACTCGTCCATGCCCGAGCCGACGACCTTGGCGACCGGGCTGGAGCTGTGTTGTTTGACGGCGGCGATCGCCTCTTCGAGTTTGCGCTCGTTGAGGAAGTTGCGGAGCAACATGATGTAGCTGACGCTTTGCCGCTTGGCCTTCATGTAGACCATAATGCGTTCGATCGACATGATCGAGCTGATGATGAACTGAAGGATCAGCACGATCAGGATCAGCTTGGCGAAAATGCCCATCTGGGCCCACATGCCGGTAAGCGTGAATGACGGGGCCTCTTCGGCGAGCAGGAGCAGGATTTCCATCGTTGGGGGTCTCTTCTCGGTTTTGTTCCGGATCGCGCCGGAGTGTCGCTCAGTGGGTCGGGGATCGGCGAAGGCCGACCCCCGACCCAATCATTTGAACTTGATCTTGAAGGTGCGCTCGGTGCAGGTCTTCACCGGTTTGCCACCAACGATGAAGGGCTTGAAACGCCACTTCTTGATGGTGTCGGCGATGATCTTGTCGACCTGGGGATCGCCGGGGAACTTGGTCTTGGTCTTGACGTCGACGACCTTGCCTTTGGTGTCGACGCAGAACGAGGTCTTGTTGGTGCCGTCGCGCTTGTCGAAGCGCGCAGCTTTGGTCTGCTGGAGCTTCTTTTGGTCGGGGTCGGGCGAGTAGACCGACTGAGCCATGACCGCCTGGAGCGGCTTCTTGGTGACGGTCTTGCTGGCCGCGGGCTTGGTCGAGATGGATGCACCGCCGGGCACACCACCAGGAATGCCGCCGGGCACGCCGCCGGGCACACCACCGGGCACACCACCGGGCACACCACCGGGAATACCGGGAGCCTTTGCCCCACTCCCCTTCTTCTCGTCGGGGATCTCCTTGGGCTTGTCGTCGGGTTGGACGATCTCCTCGAGCGGCTCGTCCTCCTCGGGTACGTCTTCCTCCTCGACCTCTTCCTCTTCCATCTCACCACCGGCCGGCGGCGGCGGCGGCGGCGGCGGCGGCGGCGGCTCTTCCGCTGTCATCTGGACGATGATGAAGTCGATGGTCGGCGGGTCGACCCGCGCGATGCTCATCTTCCCGGCCACCCACATGAACATCACCATAGAGAAGGTGCCGGAGACGGCCATTACCGCGGCCACGCTGAGCAGCTTGGCTCGCATGGGGTTGGGCTTGGTGGTATCGAGGTAGTGTTCAAACGCCATGTTGAGAATCCTTTCGCTCGGCTCGCAATGAGCTCCCTAGCCCACAACGAAGCGGGCCGGGATGCGGCTTTCACCCCGCGGAGCGAAGCGCGGGTGCATCAGCGATTTCGGCCCTTTTTCTTGGGCTCGTTCTCCGCCTCGAGCGCGGCGGCCTCGAGCGCCCTTTTCTCCAGATAGAGCTCCTCGATCCGCTCGGAGTCGGCCTTCTCTTCATCCGGGGTCAGCGGCGCGTAGGGGCAGCAACCGAGATATTGTTTTTGCTTCGACTCGAGCACGAGCTTGTCGCCCTCGAGCTGCATAAATCCGCTGAATTGGGTCGATTTTTGACGTTTCCAAAGATCGATCTGGGCGTTGACACCGTCAGTGACATCTGGTGCCTCCTCGCCCTCGACCTCCGCCGTGGGCTGGAAAAAGGCGTAGCGCACGGTGACGACCTTTGTGGGTTTGGGCGCCGGGTCTTCTCCTTCGGGCGGCGGAGGAGGCGGGGGCGGAGGGTACTCCCCTTCACCGAGCACCGGCGTGTAGCTAATCTCGATATCGATCTCCCAGATGTGCTTGGCGGGGTCGATCTCTTTGACGGTCTCATCGAGGACGTGCCCGTAGAGGTTGACCTCTCGCTTGGCCCACGCCGCAGGATCGACGCTCAGATCGTAGAACAGCTGCCCTGCGTCGGGATCGAAGGGGCAGTTGGGGATATCGTCGATGTCGCAGACCGCTTTGGTCTCTCGCCACGCGAGCATGCTGTCTCGCCGCCCCAAGATCGCCTGAATACCGTCCTCGGGAGTGTCGGGCGGATCGACGTAGACTCGAGCGAGGGACTTTTGAGTGTGGGCCATGGACCGCCACACGTAGGGGTCCCGGTACTTGGGCTCGATCGCCGTCGCTTTTTTGAGCAGGGCGATCACCTCGTCGGAGATCCTCAGCCGCTCTTCCGCATCGACATCGTTGTTGAAGGGCAGGCCCGACTCGGGATCGGGAAACAGAGGATTGAAGCGGCGGGTCGCCAGCGAGTACCAGGCCTTCGCGCTCTGCGGGAAGTCCTCGGTTCGCTTGACATGCCACTCGTCCGCCTTGTCGGGCATCGAACACATGTCCTCGAAGGTCGAGGCGATGGTCATGTACAGCTCCTCATTTTGAGGACAGGCCATATGCAGCTGTCGCCAGTGTTCGATGAGGTCGTCGCAGCGCGAGTCGGCGCCGAGCAGCGCGAGTCGGTGCTCCTTGTAGGTGGCGAGGTCGGGGTCGCCCTTCTTTTCCTCGCCCTCTTCCGCGTCGTCGCTCTTGGGGGCCTTGCAAGTGGGGGGCTCCTCAGCCCTGCCCGGCTTGTCCCGGCCTTCGTTCCACGCGTCGAGAGCCTCCAGTGCCAACGTCGCGTATTGCTTGCGCTCGGCGATCTTGTCTTCGTCGGTGGCGTCTTTGAGCGCCAGGACGAGGCTCTCGGCAGCCATGGCCCGGTTCCACTGGACCGTGACTCCACCGGGTTCGATCTCGAGAGACTCGTCGTACTTCTCGATAGCCTCCTCGAACTCGCCGTTTTTATAGGCTTGATTACCCTCGCGAATAAGGTCGCGCGATTGGATCTTCGTACACGCAGTCAGCCCCAAGACCATTGGGAGCGCGGCGAGGAGAGCGAACTGGCGACGCATGGAGGGCGCCAGTGTACCGGTATGGCCCCAGGAATCAAGATGAACCTGCCCCCTTGGACACCGCCCTGGACACGCGGCTCGGACGGCCCCTTCAACCTGCTCTCGGCCCTCGTCTCCCTCGCCTCGCCCACTGCGAGGGGCCTCGCTGAGACTCGTCCTGTGCCCTGCACAGCGGAGGTTCTGGGCATCGACGAGGAGCTCCCGAAACGATCCCGGCAGCCTCGTATTCGGGCGTTTGGTGATCGCGGGGCCACGCGACGGATGATCAGGCGCAGCCCCATTCACAGCTGACAGCACGCGGCGCCATCTCTCGTGCATCTTGGGTGAAGTCATGGATCGACTCCTACTCGAATCGGATCTGAAAACGGGTCTCGCTGCATGCGCGCTTGGCATGTGCGCCGATCTTCATCGGTGAGAAGCGCCATTTTCGGACCGCCGCGCGCACGATCCCGTCGACCGCGCTGTCTCCGAAGCTCGCGCTGACTTCGACCGAGCCGGGTTCGACCTTGCCGCTGATGCCGACACAGAACTTCACCTTCACCTGGCCCCCACGCTTACGGATGCCCGCCCCCGTTTTGCGCAGCGCGTCCGTGTCCGGGTCCGCACAGGCGAGACAGCGAAGCGCCGAAAAGGCGACGGTCTTGGGCGCGACCGTAGACGAGCCCCCTCCCCCCACACGTGTCGAACAACCGGGGCCGATGCACGTCCCGCCCGTCGGCGCTGGTTGCTGCCTACAGATCCCGCCCACACAGCTGCCGGACGAGGCAGGTCCAGGAATGCTGGTCCCCCCCTTCGCTGGGTCGCTCGAGTTCGTCGGGGCGCTCGTGTTCGTCGGGTCGCTCGTGTTCGTCGGGTCGCTCGGTTTATTTGGGTCCGTCCGACGACTACTTTTCAGACTGGCAAGGTGGGCGACCGCGGCCCCCTTCCCTGTCTCCACATTCTGGTTTTTCTCGGGTACGGGGCGAATTTTGACAGCGGGCGGCGTCATCATGCTGATCTGAGTGATCTCGAGGCGTCCTGGGTCTGGGGCCCCGACTCGGTCGATGCCCAGTTGTTGCATGGTCCACATGCCGGCGAGCGCCGTAGTGGTCATCGAGATCGCCACGAGGGCGGCGTACATAAGACGGGATCCCCGGTCTCGGTCGGGGTTTTGAAGGACGTGTTCGAACATGAACTCCTCGGACGGTTATGAGATGAATGCGGAAGATCGACGTGGGATAGGCATGGGCGCCCGACCAGCCGGATCAGTGATCTGCCAGGCCCAGGTCGGCCGGGTCTGTCGGTGCTCAACTCGAGGGCGCGAGGGAGACCTGATCGAGACGCGCACAGCCGCAGGCTCGGGCCAACAATCGATCGAGGCCCAGGGCCGCGCCGGAGCAGTCCGGGAGTGCGTCGAGTTCGGCCAGGAACGCTTCGGGCGAGGGCAGAGTCGGGAGCCGGTGACGAGCCCGCAGCGCCGCGACACACTCGAAGCGCCGACGCTGCTCTGCCGCGTCACGGAGCTCGAGGTAGCCATTGGCCAGCTCGACCCCACCCACGTGGCTCTCGAAGCGATGCGCCAGGCGAGCTCGGCTGTGATGTCGGGCGAGCGCAGCGAGGGGCGCAGGAAAGTCGACCATATGCACGCCGACCCCGGGGCCCAGACGCGCCAGCCATGGGTCCAGATAGGTGTCGGACCACAGGCTGAACAGCTCGGTCCAAGCCTCGAGTTGATCGAGGCGCAAGCGGAGCTCGGGGTCTCGTTCAGACGCGGACTCGGGCTCGTCGACACAGGGGTTCAACCCGACACCCGATTCGCTTCTTACACGGCCCAAGAGCGGTTCTAGGACCGCTGAGGTCTCGTCCCCCTCGAGCTCGACACCAAGGGTTTCCCCCATGAGACCCAGCAATTCCACCCGCTTCCAGCGATCGGGTGCCCGCGGGCCAGTCCCCCCCGAAGAACGCCAGAACTCGGTCGAGAGCGGAGCGACCGCAGTGAACACGGCGTCGACGATCGCCTCGACATCGGCGATGACCTCCCGTAGTTCCCCGGGGGTCCGGTACCACTCGATCAGGTGGAACTCCTGGCTGTGTC